>Ga0315268_10000466_pt1 | contig 47627 bp, 46 predicted proteins | sample C1_top_MG_FD_204535 | JGI IMG/M metagenome (GOLD analysis project Ga0315268, IMG submission 204535) | Sediment microbial communities from Yellowstone Lake, YNP, Wyoming, USA - C1_top | ecosystem: Environmental > Aquatic > Freshwater > Lake > Sediment | place: USA: Wyoming | collected 2017-08-01 | reverse complement strand
CTGGCAAAATCAGTTTCAAACGCATATAATTTGCTCGTCCGTTTCTTGTTTTATTTGCGGAGTGGCTGGCAGGTCGCTTCGCAAATCCCATTAAACCACCTCTTTACCAACTTTTGAACAATCACGGGATTCGAGTCTATAATTCAAATGGAAACTCTTTCTGTATTCGTGCGTATATAAAATTATTCATTCAAAGGAGAACATATGCGAAATCGGACGCAACTTGTTTTGGGTATTGTATTGATTCTGCTTGGCGGCTGGTTGGTAGCTACGAAACAGATCCCGGAATTACAAACATGGTGGTCGCATAACTATGTCTGGCCGATGTGGGTGATCGGCGCGGGCGCGCTCATTTTAATTATGGGCATGTTTCTTGGCGCGCCGGGCATGGCTGTGCCAGCCTGTATCGTGGCGGGAATCGGCGGCATATTGTATTACCAAAACGCCACAAATGATTTTTCATCATGGTCATATTTGTGGACTCTCATCCCCGGCTTTGTGGGCGTCGGCAGTATTCTCACAGGTTTGCTCGGTGAAAATACACGTTACAATCTCAACCGCGGCATTAACGCGCTTGTGACCAGCGCGGTCTTGTTCTTGATCTTCGCCTCATTTTTTGGCGGGTTGAATTTGTTGGGAGATTACGGCTTGCCTGTGATTCTCATTCTGCTTGGCGTTTATATTATTGCGCGCGGCTTCATGCGCAAACAGGAGATTCTATGAAACGAGACGGTATATTTTGGGGCGGTATTCTAATTGTGCTTGGCGTATTATTTCTGCTCCAAACACAAGGCTTGCTCACCAATGTATTGATCTGGTTCTGGCCTTTCTTTCTAATTCTGCTTGGCGGCTGGATCATACTTGGCGTTTATTGGCGACCATCGCTTGAAGGCGGAGAAACTTTTTCCATTGCTTTGGATGGAGCCAAAGAAGCCAGCGTCAAATTTGAACATGGCGCGGGTCAAATTAATATTCGCGGCGGCGCGCCGGCAAATGAATTACTCAACGGTTCTGTCGGACGCGGCATGGAATCATCCAGCCGAAAATCTGGCGACAAGTTGGAAGCAAAAATATCCGCGGGACCTTCGTTTATTCCGTTCATCGGACCGGATGGCGGCGTCTGGCAATTTCGGCTCAATCAAAATATTCCGCTAAGCCTGCGCGTGGAAGTCGGCGCGAGTCAAATTGAAATGGACCTTACCGATTTAAATGTGACTCACCTGCGTTTGGAAACTGGAGCCAGTACTACACATTTGACTGTGCCTGCGCGCGGCGTTTCTCTGCTGGACATTGAAGCTGGCGCGGCTACGATTGACATTCGCGTACCTGACGGCGTTGCCGCGCGCATCCGCATGAAACAAGGCGTCACATCCTTGAACATTGATAAGAACCGCTTCCCGCGCCTCGATAGCGAACTATATCAATCACCCAACTATGACCAATCTCCAAACCGCGTCGAAATTAACGTGGAAGCGGGGCTTGGCGCAATAACAATCAAATAGGAGAATCAAAATGCGGCGAATAGATACGCGTCTCGTTATTGGCGGACTGTTGATCCTGGGCGGTCTGCTAAGTCTGTTGGATAATTTCGGTATTATAAAAAATGCCGGCGATGTGTTCTGGGGAATTGTGCTGGGTCTGTGTGGTTTGGTTTTTCTGTATATATACATAACCAACACATCCAATTGGTGGGCATTGATTCCCGCTTTTGCTTTGCTTGGCATGTCCGCTTCCAATTTGTTACCCGCGTCGCTTAAAGATTGGGGCGGGTTGGCATTCCTCGGCGGACTCGGACTCGCGTTCTGGATGATCTATTTCACAGACCATGAACGTTGGTGGGCGATCATCCCCGGCGGCGTGTTGATAACGCTGGGCGTTATCTCGGTGTTGGATAACATAACCGGCTTGGATTCGGGCGGGATTCTGTTCCTCGGGCTTGGGATTACTTTCCTGCTGGTGGCTGTATTACCGGCTCCCATTAATCGTTCATGGGCGATCATCCCTGCGGCGGTATTGCTTGTGTTTGGCGCTTTGCTTGGAACTCCGTTCAAAGGACTTGCAGATTACATTTGGCCCGCGGCTTTATGTATCACGGGCGTTTATCTGATCTATACTTTTTTCCGAGGCAAAAACACGGAATGATAAAAAATCAAAACCGCCCAAATGGGCGGTTTTGATTTAACCTTAATATACCGCTTCAACTTGAATGTGCGGAAAGAATTGATGGACAGTTCCCGCCACCCAGCCATGCAATGTCGTAGGCGAAAGCGGACATCCGATGCACGCGCCGCCCAATCGGACTTTTAAAGTGTTTTCGTTTAACGAAACAAATTCCACCGAACCGCCGTGAAATTGCTCCACGTATGCGCTTATCTGTTCTATCAAGACGCGCAGTTGTTGTTCATCTGAATATACCGGGGAAACCATTTCACTTTCTCCTTTTATACAATTTGATTCACCCGTACTTTGATCTAAAATGGTTTTTATGTCAACATGGGCGTTTTTCCAACGAGGTGAAACTATCTGCGCGAGTTTGTCGAGTAAGATACTTCCTGTTTCGGGATGAGCGGCGCAAAATTGTCTTAAGTTCGTACTGCGAATACGAACTGCCTCTACATATTCTTTGGCTACAATTCCAGATGTGTAATATTTACTGCCGGTTACCGCCGACCAGCCGAAGCCATCGCCTTCACCCAGTTGAGTGACTGTAATAGGCGGTCCGTCGTAGGGTTTGTATCGGATCGTTACTTTTCCATGCAGGATCAAATATAGGTATGTAGCCTCGTCGCCGTGTTCAAAGATAACGGTTTCAGGCGGGCAAGTATAAACCTCAAATAAAGACGAGATCAATTTTTGTTGCTCAGGCTCGATGTCGCGAAAGAGCGGAATATCTGTCAGTATATCAAACATATTTGCATATTAATCCAAGCGCAGGCGCTATCCTAGTACTAAACATCCTAAAACATCCGACATTTATCCCTTTCTTGAATGCCCCGACATTCTCATTACGTCATTGCGAACGAAGTGACCGCGAAGCGTGCCTTTGGCAAGCAATCTTCTGTTCTTTGATAAAAAATAAAAATTCCCCGCCTCAGACTCTACGGCAGAATCTCATACACCTGCATGGAATTTTCGCGGCCGCGCAGGCTTACCGCGCCGATGCGCTGCGTACGATATTTATCCACGATCGCGGCGATGGTCGCAGGACCGGTGACGATGCGATTGGGACGGGCATATTGTTGCATACGAAACGCCGCATTAACCACATCGCCAAGCGCGTTGAATTCAGCCCGTTCTGAAGTGCCGATGTAACCCGCCATGGCAATACCTGTATTAATGGCAACCCCCATTACGATCCGTTGAGAAGCATCCAGGCGACCAGTGGTACTGATGCGGCTTAGAAGTTCGCGGCCCGACAGCACGGCGCGTTCTTCCGGCGTCGGCGCATCGGGTATGTCTGTGTAGATTGCCATGACTCCGTCGCCCAAGTAGCGAAATACACCGTGATATTTGAAGACGATTTCTGTGGAATCGGCATAGAGTTTGTTAAGGATGTTGGCGAAACGGCGCACCCCCATCTTTTCCGCCATACCAGTTGAATCTTCTATGTCCGCGAATAGAACCGTCACCTTTTGCTCCATCAACGGGGGCAATAATCCGCTTTCCAAATAATCGCTGAGAAGGAATTTGACCTCGGCTGGAGAGACGAAACGCATAAGTAGTTGACGCGCGCGTTCATCCTTGCGGACTTTATCTATCAAGTTTATGCGTTGAATAGCCAGAGCGGCTTGATGGCTGATGGCAATAGCGACTTGCAAATCGCTCTTGTCGAAAGGACGTGTGCCGGGACGTTCTTTTTTTAGATACAACAACGCGAAAATTTCATCGCCGCCCAAAACGGGGATATACATTTCTGTGGCTGTGACTTCTGCGGAACGGTTCTTGATGGCGTTCATCGCCGGGGGATCTTTTCCGGGCTCTTCGAGCGTCAAAAAACCCTCCTTCAAAATGACTTCGCAGACTTGAACGCCCATGGTATGTTTTATCAGAGTGGACAGTTCACTAATGACAGTCCCGATATCGGTGGCGAGATTTAGCTTACGAGCTATATCGTACAGCAGGATGGAATGTTGGTCGAGCGATTCGAGTAGAAGTTCACGCGTGAAGAGATGCGTACCTTTGGCGCTGTTTTTTGTACCCAGCTCGGCGCTCTGCTCCGTGACCTGGATAGTAACCTGCCCAATGCGGATAACATCATTTGCATTTAAAGGATAAGAACCGCTAATGCGCTGGCGATTAACATAGGTGCCGTTGGTGCTGTTCAAATCCACAATCGAGACCTTGTCGGATGTATCTGTTACCACCTCGGCATGTTGGCGGGAAGCGGATGTGTCGTCCAATACGATGTTATTCGTGGACGCGCGTCCAAGCGTCAGTTTCCCAGCCTTCAAGAAAATCTGACTTGGCCCATGATCCGGGGCATGAATGATAAGACTCCACATATTAGCTCAAATGAGTTTACATGGTTTTAGTTGAAAAGTCAATTTTCGCAATTCGCAATATGGCTTAATTTATCTACAGATTTCGCCGATTATGCAAAAAACAATTCAAATGTGTCTGCGGATCAGGTTTTGCATATAATGAGAATTACCGGCATTGCGGAAAGCGACCTATTTTCTCAGGTATACTTTGCAATGATAGACACGTCTGGTTTTTATGGCAACTCTCTTTGGCGGCGATCGCACCCGATACATATCTTTCGTTAGGCAAGCGCCGATGGTGAAAAATGAATCACAAAAGATATAGTTCAATTACATTTTTAGCGCTGGCAATGATTGGCATGGGGTTGGTCATAATAGGTCTATTATCGTTTGTATATCTCAATAGCAACGATAGCCGGACGGCTGAATTGGATTTTTCAACCATACCTGTTGAGGTGAATTATGCCGCGCCCGATTTACAACTACTTGATATTAACGGAAGCGCGGTTTCATTGGATATGTATCGCGGTAAGGTAACGCTTGTAAATCTATGGGCGACGTGGTGTCCTCCATGTAAGGCAGAGATGCCAGCCCTGCAAAGTTTTTACGAAGAATATAAAGATACCGGCTTTATAATTATCGCCATTGATAGCGGCGAGACGGTTGATATGGTGAAGCCGTTTATTGGCGAATATAACCTTACGTTTCCGGTCTGGTTGGATAAAAGTTATATAACCGAAAATACTTTTGGAACGATCAGCTTGCCGAGTTCATGGGTGATTGACCGCGCTGGAAAGGTGCGCCTTTCGTGGGTCGGCGCGATCAGTTCACGCGTACTTGAAAAATATGTCCCATCTATTATCCAGGAGTAGCCATGCTTGCATCTGTCAAATGGAATAGTCGTATGTCTTTCACCGGAATTGCAGATTCCGGTTTCCCGGTCTCTTTGGATACCGACGAATCTGTAGGAGGAGATAATCGCGCCGCGCGCCCGTTGGAGCTGATTGCGCTTGGTCTGGCCGGATGCACCGCCATGGATGTAATCTCGATCCTGCAGAAAAAACGTCAGGTAGTGACCAGCTTTGAGGTCAAAGTAGATGCGGCGCGCGCGAATGAACATCCAAAAGTATTTACCGGCGCGGTGATCCACTATGTAATAACCGGCAAAAATATTGATGAAGCCGCGTTTACGCGCGCGATTGAACTTTCGGCTGTAAAATATTGTCCCGCCCAAGCCATGCTTGCGAAAGCCTTTCCAATGGAGTTGCGATACGAAATCTATGAAGATGGTCCACAGCCCAAACTGGTGAAAGAAGCAGCGCTGGAATTACCGAAGAAATAAACGCATCAAAAAAGGTCAGGTTTTTCACCTGACCTTTCGTTTTTTTATATTTTAGTATCTGTTATCGCTGTTGCCTTGCCTCGGACGGCGATTCCCATCTCCTCGTGGAGGACGACGATCCCCATAACCACCGCCACCGCCGCCGCGTGGTTTATCTTCGCGTGGACGCGCGAGGTTGACCTTGAGAGCGCGTCCTTGAAATTCCTTGCCATCCAACAAGCTAATGGCTTTCTCTGCATCCACCTGGGTTTCAAATTCCACGAAGGCGAAGCCTTTCGAGCGGCCTGTTTCGCGGTCTTTGATCAAGGCTACGGATTTAACTCCGCCAGCCTCCGCGAAGAGGGCTTTCAAGTCGTCTTCAGTGGTTGTATATGCCAGGTTGCCTACGAACAGTTTTGCTTCCATGTTTTCCTTTTCTCACTCCATTTACTAGGCGGCATTCCGTGAACGCCATACATGTTCCAAATTATATCAGGTCTATATTTAAAATGGGAGAGGAAAATTAGCGCGCAGAACCTGCCTGAATGGTACTGTACAGGTCTGAACATTCGCAGGCTTTCACGGTCAACTCGCCTTTGGTCAATGTGCCAAGATAAGGTTTATCGCCATTATGAGCAAGCCAGCCTTCCATGTTGTAAGCAAGCGGACCATCGGCGAGAATCCATTCACCGTTGTATTTACGGCTTATGTGTACGTGCGTGCCAGTCACGCGCCCGCCCTCACAAGATGGATAACCGATCATATCGCCAACTTTTAGCTCACTGCCCAACGGCGCGCGCCCCTTGCTTGCAAGATGCAAATAGAAAAGCGTCCAACCGGTGCGTTCATTTCCATCGCCGTCAAGGTCTTGGACTATGCCGTCAATGCCGGAACGGACGACCAAACCGTCTGCCATCGCGGTGGAAAATTGATTCACATCCGCAATAAAACAACCGGATTTATCGGATGGCGGAGCAAAGTCAATACCGGAGAGCGGTTCACCACTGCCCCAGCCTGTGTGCGGACCGCCGGTATAAGTCCATATTAGACCGCGCGGAATGGGTAACTGTAACGGCGGTTGTTGCAGGCTTCCGGGGATGAGTACAAATTTATTTTCCCATGGATCTCCGAAAAGCGTTCGATATGTTTCGAATAATCCTTGCGGACCGACAGCGCGCGCATAATTGTCCCCAGACATCATCCGCGAATAATAATATTGCAGGCTTACCGACGCGGCATTTTCCCACGGATCCGGGCGGATCAAAGCGCCATCGGGTAATTCAAATTCAAGCAGGTTGCCCGCGCGCCAGCCATAGTATCCGTTGTTGAGCGTGTTCGCCGCGATGACCAATTGTAAATATGGATTCTCGTAATACAGTCTGGTGAAGCCAAGCAAATTCTTTTTTAATGGCGGCTGGTCTTGAGTCAATGCGCCGCCTTGATATTCAAGAATGGCGAGCAGGAGGCGCGAGCTGACGCTGTAATTCGTGGCGATATAATCCACCACCTCGGCACCGGTGCGCCATTTGCCCCCGGCATAAGCTGTGTAATCTCTTAACCAACCGGTATGTTCTGCCACATAAGCAGACGTGTTGAATCCGATCAAGGTCGGTCCGTTAACAAAGGCATTATCTGGAATGCTCTGATATGGATTAGACCAGAGCGCGCGGAAATAAATTGGGATTCGCATCGGCAAGCCGGGAGGCATCGTGGTCGCGTCACGCGGGACGATGGGATTGGCTGCCATGATTTCACCTACGCTTGTATTGAACCTTGCCGCCAACGCTGGAAGCGTATCTCCAGTTTGGGCGGTGTAGTCTACGAGTTGTCCCGGTTTGTAGATGGGACGCGAGGGCAGAGGCGTCGCCTGATAATCGGGATTAGGCGTCGGGGCGTAAGGAAGCGGCTGGTTAGTCGTCTGCGTTGGGATGCCGCGTCCACATCCAGAAAGAATCAACGCGGCAATGAGCAGAACGATTAGCCAGTTAAGGCGTGGGTGTGAACGTAACATCGAGATCGCGGAAGATGATAGACCAGGGCTGTCCAACAGGATCGGCTCTGACGATTTTATCCCCTTTTATCAGCGCGCCTTCATAAGGTTTTTTACCGAGCTTTGCCTGCCATCCATCTAATACAAAAGGAATTGGACCGTCAGCCGCCAGCCATTCGCCATTATATTTGCGCGCGAAGTGCAAATGTGTGCCGGTTGAAACGCCGCCTTCACAAGACGCGTGTCCCAACCGATCATTGGCTTCGACCCAAGCGCCAACTTTGACGCGGTCTTTTGCGCCGATGTGCATGTACAAAATATTCCAGCCTGTTTGTTCGTAACCATCTCCATCAAGGTCTATCATAACTACGCCATTATCTGCGCGTACAACCAAGCCGGGCGCGGATGCGACAACCCAGGTGGGCGTTGGATCACAACCGCCGTGATCGGTGGATGGAGCAAAGTCAAGCGCGGCGAGAGCGCCGTCATGTTCCCAGGCGCCGTGCGGACCGCCGGTGTAATTCCATTCAACGTTTGGTTCAAAAGGGAGCGTCATTGGCGGTTGCGCGAGTCCAGGTGGAAAGATGGGATTGACCAATTCTGCGCGCGCCCAGGGATCGCCAAACATTTGAGCATAGATGGCAGGGAAACCGGTTTCTGGATTGACGATCTGCGACCATTGTGATTGGCTGTGTAAACGCGAGAATAAATATTGGATGGCGACTGTGCCGGCGTTGAGGTTGGGATCAAGTCGGAGTTTTGTTCCGTCTGGGAAATCAAGTTCGGTCAATGTTCCCGCGCGCCAGCCATAATAACCATTTGACAATTGATTGACTGCCCAGACCATTTGCATGAATCCACTTTTGTAGCGAGTATCCACGTAACCCATCGGATAATCTGCATGTAATGCATCTATGGGTTGACCGGTTACCCAGCGGCTTTCATATTCAAGGATTGCCAGCAACAAACGCGGGTTGATGGAATTTTCAGACGCGGCGCGTTCAATAGTTTGCGCGCCGGTTGACCAGCCTGTTGAACCGAGAAATTCGCGGTATGTGCTGAGACGTCCGCCGGCTTGTTTGACATAGGTTGTTACGTTAAAGTCCACGGCTGTGGCAGAGAAGACAACCTCGCTATCAGGCATGATCTGAATGTTGGGCGTGGTGTTTTCATCAATGCGGTCGGGAATAATAAGTAGTGTTCCGGGTTTGATTAAATCTGTTGGAGGAAGTTGTTCGCTTGAGGTAACTTCTTGTTCGGTTACGTTAAAGCGTTTTGCAACACTTGGAACGGTATCTCCGCTTTGTGAATAGTAAAGAATTGGGGCGACGTTGAATGTAGGCGTTAACGTCGGTTCGATAAATGTTTGACCGGGCGCCAGCGTGGATGTCGCGGGAAGCGCGCCATGCGTGGGCGTGGGAGGCGGAGTCGCGGTGGCGTATGTGGCTGTCGCAACAGGAACAGGCGGAAGGTCGGTGTTGAACGATGGAATCGGCAAGTCATAAGGCGGCGTGGGAGTTAAATACGTTCCCCAAAGCGAAGATGTTGATACGCCGCAAGCGATTTGAATAAATCCCAAAATGAGGATGATGTAGAGGATTCGTTTCACAGGCTGTGATTATATCTGTCTTGGTTAAGTTTATATTAGCGCGTGATTTGGTTGAGATCGTTCACGCCATCCCAGGCTTCGATGGTTTGCGAGCCGCGTGTAAGGAATCCGTCATATTCGGCGCCAGTACCGCTGGATACCCAACCATCCAAAATGAATGGAAGCGTTCCATCGGCGGCAATCCATTCGCCGTTATATTTTCGTGCGATGTGCAAATGTGTCGCGTTTGAAACGCCGCCTTCGCAAGACGCGTGACCGACATGCTCGCCTGCGAAAAGATATGTTCCCGATTCCACACGTTCATAAGAATCTACGTGCATGTAAAGCATTGTCCAGCCGGTTTGTTCATAGCCGTCATTATCAAGGTCTTGTATAACTGCGCCATTAAAAGCGCGGATGATGCGCCCGTCTGCAACTGCCACCGCCCAATCAAGACTGGGCGCGCATCCAGCTGTGCCTAATGGACCGAAATCCAGCGCGCCCCAAGCCGAGCCTGTATCCCAGCCGCCATGCGGACCGCCAGTAAAAGCCCAGGCGACTCCGTTTTCAAATGGCAATTGCATTTTTGGTTGTACAAGATCGGGAGGAATAAGCGGTTCAATGGCGCGGTCAAATGGATTATTAAACATGAAATAATATTTTTGAAAAACGCCAAATGCAGACACATCGTTTTCCCATGTGGCGCGGTCATTTAATTTCGCAAGAAAATATTGCACGCCCGCGGTGCCGGCATTAATCGTTGGATCAATCGGCACGACGCTTCCATCTCCTAAAACCCATGAACTGACCGCGTTGGCGCGCCACAGATAATATCCGCGATTGAGTTCGTTTGCAGTCCACGCGAGTTGACGATATAAACCGGCATAGTTCGGGTCTTTCAATTTCATTGGATAATCCATTTCTGCAGGAGCAGGATCGCTGACCCATTCGCTGCGATAGTCAAGTAATGCCAGCAACAAGCGCGGGTTGACCGAATAATTTGTGGCGATACGCTGTACGATCTGTGTGCCGGTTAAAGTTTCATCATTATTCACATCTTCTGTATAGGTCGCGAGATAACCGCCAACGCCCTGCACAAAAGCTTCCATGTTAAAGGTTGCAGCCGCGGGTCCGTTGACCAATTCCGAATCCGGGATGATCTTGAACGACGGACCTATCAAGCCTGCGTCCGGCGCGGGAATGGATAAAGATTGATTAACTTGAAGAATATCCGATTCAGTCAGACCGTTGATCTGCATCAACGCATCCGGGCTGATTCCATATTTCGCGGCGATACTGCCAAGCGTATCCCCGGCTTGCACAACATATTGATCCAGTTGCGAACGCAGAGTCGGTAATGTGCGCGGCACATCCGGGGTAGGTACAACAATCTCCGCGTTTGGGTCGCGCGGCGTTGGCAAACTCACAGACATGGGAGCAAGTGTCGGCGTTGGTCCGAGCCGCGGTTGCGCGGTCGTTCCTGATCCGCCCATATTGTTTGGCGCGACAGGCGCGGCTCCACTCGCTGACACAAATGGATCATACGTAGGAAAAGCCGCGGGCGTTGCTGGAAGAGTCTCACAGGCTGAAAAGCAAATTGAAAGAATTATCAAAGTTAAAGAAAAGCGTAAAAAGCGGATAGGCATGGGGGCGATTGTACCAAATGGTTTGAATAATTTTGTTTTACGCCAATTTATGTCAAGCCGCTAATCAAATTAGGCGCGGTCAAAAATCAAAAAGATAAAGCCGATTTTCTATTTTTGCAAATATTTCTTCTTGAGCGCGCTCAATCTCTGTCATCCAGATAAAAATAATCTTGCCTATTTTATCAGTGGTGTGTTAAGTTTCACAACGTTCTGAAATTTGCCCCTTGACTTATTTTCGTTTCTGCCTATAATCGGGCGAAATTACACGCCCATGAATCCATCTTTGTTCACCCTTTCGATTATTGTCGTCGTCCTTGCGGTCCTTATTATTAAGGATCTATTTGTGGTTGGGATGGCGACGGTGAAGATAAAGAAATAACCGTAGATTACTCAAAGTAAATGAGAGCCGCTCCGACCGCATCGGAGCGGCTTTTTTGTTATCACCTCACCCCCAGCCCCTCTCCCAAAGAGGGAGAGGGTAGTAATAAAGGAGCCGTATGCGTTCAGATACAGTCAAGAAGGGTTACGAAAAAGCGCCACATCGCGCATTATTACGCGCCACAGGATTGAAGGAAGAAGATTTCAATAAACCATTTGTTGCCATTGTCAATTCTTATGTGGATGTTATTCCCGGTCACGTTCATTTACAGGAGTTTGGCAAACTGGTGAAGGATGCCGTGCGCGCGGCGGGCGGTGTGCCGTTTGAGTTCAACACCATCGGCGTGGATGATGGCATCGCGATGGGACACGCGGGGATGAAGTACTCGCTTCCTTCGCGCGAGCTGATAGCTGATTCCGTTGAAACGATGATCGAGGCACATCGGTTTGACGCGATGGTCTGTATCCCCAACTGCGACAAGATTGTGCCTGGAATGTTGCTGGCCGCGATGCGCGTGAACATTCCGACCATCTTTGTCTCTGGCGGACCGATGGCGGCTGGCAAAACTCCCGATGGCGAGACAATTGACTTGATCTCTGTCTTTGAAGGAGTCGGCGCATTTTCAGCAGGGAAGATTGATGAGAAACGATTATCCATTTTGGAAAAATTTGCCTGTCCGTCCTGCGGTTCATGTTCAGGCATGTTCACCGCCAACTCCATGAACTGTTTGATGGAAGTGATTGGCTTGGCATTGCCTTATAACGGTTCGGCATTAGCCAAGACTCCCGAACGAGAAGCATTGGCGAAACACGCCGCCGCGCAGATCATGACCTTGGTCGAACGCGATATTAAGCCGCGTGACATCATCACCGCCGAAGCGATTGATGATGCCTTCGCACTGGACATGGCAATGGGCGGTTCATCGAATACCGTGTTACACACATTGGCATTAGCCAACGAAGCAAATGTTGATTATCCATTAAGTCGAATCAATTCAGTCGCAGATAAAGTGCCGCATATTTGTAAAGTGAGTCCAGCGGGAAAATGGCACATGGAAGATGTTCATCGCGCTGGCGGAATCCCTGCGATATTGAATGAGGTGCAACGCGGAACTGGCATGTTACATTTTGACCGCATGACAGTCACGGGCAAAACTTTGGGGGAATCGATTAAAGGCTGTGAAATCAAAGATGAAGAAGTCATTCGTAAATATGACAACGCATATTCCAAGCGCGGCAGTTTGGCAATTTTGTTTGGCAATCTGGCTCCGAATGGCGCAGTCGTTAAGGTCGGCGGCGTGAGCGAAGCGATGATGAAGTTTGAAGGTCCAGCGGTGATTTTCGAGTCGCAGGATGATGCCATGGCTGGAATTCTCGCGGGCAAAGTCAAAGCCGGAGATTGTGTCGTGGTGCGTTACGAAGGTCCAAAAGGCGGGCCGGGAATGCAGGAAATGTTATCGCCCACATCCGCAATTATGGGGCAAGGGCTTGGCGACAAGGTCGCGCTCATCACCGATGGAAGATTCAGCGGCGGGACGCGCGGCGCTTGCATTGGTCACATTTCGCCGGAAGCGGCGGCGGGAGGTCCGATTGGCGCGCTCAAAGCTGGGGATGTAATCCAAATTGATTTAATGGCGCGCAAGCTCAATGTCAAATTGAGCGAGGCGGAGATTCGAAATCGTTTGTCCGCATTGCCTCCGTTCAAATCCACAACCACATCCAAATGGTTAAAGCGATATTCACATTTTGTAACCAGCGCGGATACAGGCGCAATACTCAAGGCTGAATGATGAAGGATGAAAAAACTATGAAAAAAACAGGCGCTGAAATTTTATGGGAATGTTTGGTGCGTGAAGGCGTGGAGGTAGTCTTCGGGTATCCGGGCGGCGCGAACATGCCGATCTATGACGCGCTGTTAAATTATCCGATCCATCATGTGTTGGTGCGGCACGAACAAGGCGGCGCACACATGGCGGATGGATACGCGCGCGCTTCTGGAAAAGTTGGTGTTGCGATGGCGACATCTGGACCCGGCGCGACAAATCTCGTTACAGGCATTGCCACGGCGATGATGGATTCTATTCCTGTTGTATTCGTTACGGGGCAGGTTGCCGCGCACTTAATCGGCGGCGACGCATTTCAAGAAGTGGATGTGACAGGCATTACATTGCCGATCACAAAACATAATTACCTTGTGACGCGCGCCGATGAAATTGCAGAAGTGGTGCGCGAAGCGTTTTATATTGCGCGCAGTGGAAGACCCGGTCCGGTGTTGATCGACATCTGCAAAAACGCCCAAGTCGAACAGTGTGAATTTGTATATCCAGAAAATGTAAAACTGCCCGGCTATCAACCCATGACACACGCGCCAAAAGATTCGCTGGAACATGCAGTGAAACTGATTGAGAAGGCACAACGCCCGGTCATTTTGTGCGGACATGGTGTGCTGACTTCCAAAGCCGAAGAAGTCTTAATGAACTTTGCCGTCAAAACGCAAACGCCGGTTGCCAGCACATTGCTTGGACTCGGCGCATTTCCTGCATCGCACACATTGAGTCTTGGCATGATGGGTATGCACGGTGAAGTGCATACAAACATGGCGATCCAAAACTCTGACTTAATCCTTGCATTCGGGATGCGCTTCGACGACCGCGTGACAGGCACGTTAAAAACCTACGCGCCGCACGCCAAGAAAATCCACATTGAGATTGACCCTTCAGAAATTCATAAGAACGTCGCGGCGGATCTTCCGCTGGTCGGCGATTTGAAAACAGTCATCACTGATCTTGTGCCGTTGGTGGACGAATACGATCACGACGAATGGTTGAAACAAATCAGCGAATGGAAGAGCGAAGCCGATGCGCGCAGTATTATGAATTGGACCGATGACGGCAAGTTATATGTGCCGCATTTGATCGCGGATATTTGGAACGCGACAGGCGGCAACGCGATCATCACAACAGACGTTGGTCAAAATCAGATGTGGACGGCGCAGTATTACGCGTTGGATAAACCGAATCACTGGCTAACTTCGGGTGGCGCGGGGACAATGGGCTTTGGTCTGCCTTCCGCGATCGGCGCGTGGTTCGCGCACAAAGATTACGAGATTTGGGCTATCGCCGGTGACGGCGGATTCCAAATGACTGCCGCCGAATTAACCACTGCTGTGCAGGAAGGCGCGAATGTGAAAGTCGCGATCATGAACAATTGTTTCCTCGGCATGGTGCGTCAATGGCAGGAATTCTTCTTTGAAAAAAGATATTCTGCCGTGAACATGCTCTCGCCCGATTTTGTAAAACTCGCCGAAGCGCATGGAGTCCCTGCAAGACGAGTCACCAAACGCGAAGAAGTGGATGAAGCGATTGCATGGGCGCGCAGTATCACCGGTCCCACCGTGATCGAATTCCGCGTGGAGCAGGAAGAAGCGGTCTACCCAATGGTTCCCGCAGGCGCGGCGTTGGATCAGATGTTGCAGAGACCGATGAAACAATAATGTCTTTGCGAGGAGGGTGTTCTTCCCGACGACCGCGAAGCGTGCCTTTGGCAAGCAATCTCAGACACAATGATGAGATTGCTTCAGGCAAAGAGCAAGAACGCCTTCGCAATGACGTGGTGAAAAGGAGAATCAAATGAACTACACATTTATCGCATTAGTGGAAAACAAACCCGGCGTATTGAACCGCGTGGCATCTTTATTTCGCCGCCGCAATTTCAATATTGAGTCGCTGGCAGTTGGGCGGACTGAGAAACCCGAAATCTCGCGCATGACTGTCGTGGTGGATTGTCCGAATGGCGACATTGACGCCCACAAGATCGAAGCAAATTTATATAAACTCGTCAACGTGATTGACGTGCAGGATGTTACGCACCAACCTTCAGTGACACGCGATCTGGCTTTGATCAAGGTGATGGTCGGGCCTGAAAAACGCGCTGAAGTGAACGGTCTCGCTGAAATCTTCCGCGCCCGCATCGTGGATGTGGCAGCAGATTCCGTTATCGTGGAGATCACGGGGACGGAAGACAAGATCGAAGGCATGATCGAACTTCTGCGACCAATTGGGATTGTCGAAATGGTACGCACCGGTCAAGTCTCGATGACGCGCGGAGTCAATGACGGAGTCCGCCGTGTGCAGCAAGGTGTCACGGGAAATCGGTATGACGATGAGTACGAGTTGGCGGTGATGACACCGTAGCGAATTGAGAATTATGAATGCAGAATTACAACCTGTAACCTGCAACATTAAACCTTTAGGAGAACAATCATGGCAAAGATCAATTTTGGCGGCACAGTGGAAGATGTGGTAACACGCGATGAGTTTTCACTCGACAAGGCGCGTGAAGTATTGAAGAATGAAGTTGTCGCGGTACTTGGCTATGGCGTGCAAGGTCCCGCGCAGGCAATGAACATGCGCGACAACGGAATCAATGTGATCGTCGGTCAGCGCGCAGGCACGAAAAATTGGGACAAGGCTCTCGCTGATGGCTGGGTTCCGGGCAAGACATTGTTCTCGGTGGAAGAAGCCGCGGAAAAAGGAACGGTCATTCAATATTTATTATCGGATGCGGGTCAGCGCTCACAGTGGCCGAAGATCGTTGAAGCGCTCAATGAAGGCGACATGCTTTATTTCTCGCATGGCTTCTCGGTGACATTCAAAGATGATACGGGCGTGATCCCGCCTCCGCATGTAGATGTGGCGCTGGTTGCGCCGAAGGGTTCAGGACGCAGTGTCCGCAAGAATTTTTTGGATGGTTCAGGAATCAACGCGAGTTTCGCCGTTCATCAGGACGCGACCGGCCGCGCGTGGGAGCGAACAGTGGCATTGGGCATTGCCGTCGGCGCGGGATATTTATTTCCAACCACGCTGGAGAACGAAGTTTATTCTGACTTGACTGGCGAACGCGGCGTTCTCATGGGCGCTTTGGCGGGCGTAATGGAAGCGCAATACAACGTTCTCCGCAAGCATGGACATTCCCCATCTGAGGCATTCAACGAAACTGTCGAAGAACTGACGCAATCCTTGATCCGCCTTGTTGGTGAGAATGGTATGGATTGGATGTACGCGAATTGTTCCACCACCGCGCAACGCGGCGCGCTGGATTGGAAAGACGTGTTCCGCGACGCGGTTGCGCCTGTGTTCGATGATTTATATAAGCGTGTAGCGGATGGCACCGAAGCGCGCATCACGCTTGAAGCCAACAGCAAACCGGATTATCGCGAAACATTGGATAAGGAACTGGCTGCCATCCACGACTCTGAAATGTGGCAGGTGGGCGCGGCAGTGAGGTCATTGAGGCCGGAGAATTGGAAGAAGTAATCGAATATTCGAGCATTCGATATTCGATTTGGAGATACCTTTATGACCAATAACTACGTTAAGATTTTCGACACCACATTACGCGACGGCGAACAATCGCCTGGCGCGACGATGACTTCTGCAGAGAAGTTGGAAGTCGCGCGTTCGCTGGCACGCATGGGCGTGGATATTATCGAAGCGGGATTTCCAGCCGCGTCACCGGACGACCTCGAGGCTGTTCGGCGCATCGCGCTTGAAGTGGGCAACCAAGCTAAGGGTGAGTCCGATGCGAAAGTCCCCATCATCACGGGCTTGGCGCGCGCGAATAAATCCGACATTGATAAAGCCTGGGAAGCTGTCAAAGGCGCGCAGAAGCCGCGCATCCATACTTTCCTCGCGACGTCGCAAATCCATATGAAACACAAGTTGAAGATGGATCCGGAAGAAGTGGTTCAGCGCGTGTCCGAGATGGTCTCGTATGCCCGGACGTTGTGCACGGATGTGGAGTTCAGCCCCGAAGACGCGGGCCGTTCCGATCCAGAATTTCTGTATGTTGTGTTGGGCGAGGCGATCAAGTCTGGCGCGACCACTTTAAATATTCCCGATACGGTTGGCTACACCACGCCAGAAGAATTTTATAAATTGATTGACGGCATCATCAAACACACGCCTGGCATGAATGCGAACATCACGGTTTCTGTGCATTGCCACGATGACCTGGGGCTTGCCACCGCGAACACGCTGGCTGGGATTCAAGCGGGCGCTCGTCAAGCCGAAGTGACCATCAACGGAATTGGCGAACGCGCGGGCAACACATCGCTCGAAGAAGTGGTGATGACGCTTAAGACTCGTCATCCGATTTTCAATCTCGAAACGGGAATCGAAACGCAGCAACTTTCGCGAGTCAGCAAACTGGTCAGCAATTACACGGGCATGGTGGTGCAACCAAATAAAGCCATTGTCGGCGCGAACGCGTTCGCGCATGAAGCGGGTATTCATCAGGATGGAATGTTAAAACACCAGACCACGTATGAGATCATGCGCCCCGAAGATGTCGGCGTGAATCAAACGATGTTGGTGATGGGCAAACATTCGGGCCGCGCGGCGCTGCGTTCGCGCCTTGCCATCATGGGACATTCGCTCGATGAAGCTGAACTTGATAAAGCGTTTTTGCGTTTCAAGGAATTGGCTGACCGCAAGAAGGTCATCACCGACGCCGATCTCGAAGCCGTGATCGCCGATGAGTTCTATCGTCCGCGCGATGTGTATTATCTCGAAGGCTTACAGGTTTCATGCGGCACGCTTGGGATGCCGACTGCCACTGTCCGTTTGCGCGGACCTGACAGCGCTGTTTACAACTTTGCTTCGATGGGCACTGGTCCTGTTGACGCAGCCTATAAAGCGATTGATGCCATTGTCAAGACGCCATGTAAATTGCTCGAGTTTAATGTCCATGCCGTCACCGAAGGCATCGACGCGCTCGGCGAAGTAACAGTCCGCATTCAAAGCGAAAATGGTCAGCATACGATGGACGCGCAAAACGAAATGACATTCGCCCGCGTCTATGGCGGTCATGGCGCGGATACTGACATCATCGTTGCCAGCGCGAAGGCATATATCAACGCGCTCAATAAATTAATCATTGCCAAAACTGAAAGCACACAACCTGTGCATAATAATTTTGGCGTAATGCTTGGATAAACCAAAAGGAGAAAAATCATGAATACTCAAGATGAAAATCGGGACATTGTCCAAACCTCAGCCTATAACCCGTTCCCTGAACCACAGACCATTCCCTCTGACTGGGATACAAGCGGATTCTATTCCACACCCGTGCCCGTTTCTGCTCAAACAGCAGATGATTCTGCTGAAAGCGAATCCTGCTAATCTGAAATCGTAAATCTCAAATCGAAACATGCCTAAAACTCTCTTTGACAAAATTTGGGAATCACATGTTGTTGCAGAACAACCCGAATCTCCCGCCATCCTCTACATTGACTTGCATCTCGTGCATGAAGTCACGTCACCGCAAGCCTTCACAGGCCTGCGTCAGCGCGGACTCAAAGTCCGCCGTCCCGATAAAACTCTCGCCACAATGGATCATTCCATCCCGACGACTCCGATTGATGTTCCAATTGCAGATGCTTTAGCCGCCGCGCAAATCAAGCAGATGGAAACGAATGCCGCTGAATTTGGAATCACCCTGCACGGCATGACCAGTCCGCACCGCGGCATTGTCCACGTGATCGGACCTGAACTTGGTCGCACCCAACCCAGCATGACCATCGTATGCGGCGACAGTCACACTGCCACGCATGGCGCGTTCGGCGCGCTGGCTTTTGGCATCGGCACATCCGAAGTGGAACATGTTCTCGCGACGCAATGTCTTTTACAAAATAAACCAAAGACTTTTGAAGTCCGCGTGAATGGGACTTTGTCCGCAGGCGTTTCAGCCAAAGACATCATTCTCACGTTGATCGCCAAGATTGGCGTCGGCGGCGGAACAGGTCACGTGTTCGAGTTCACTGGCGAAGCCATTCGTGGATTACCCATGGAACAGCGCATGACCGTCTGCAACATGTCCATTGAAGGCGGCGCGCGCGCGGGCATGATCGCCCCCGATGAAGTCACCTTTGAATATCTCAAAGGCCGCGAAGCATCACCTAAAGGCGCGGACTGGGACAAAGCTGTAGCCTACTGGAAAACATTACCCAGCGATGAAGGCGCGACATATGATAAATCCATCATGCTTGATGCATCCGAACTTGAGCCGATGATCACCTACGGCACAAATCCTGGCATGGGCATGAAGATCACAGACCATGTCCCAAGCGCCGAATCATTTACTGAGCCATCCCAAAAATCCGCGTTTGAAAAAGCATTGACTTATATGGGTCTTGAACCTGGTCAATCCCTTCTCGGCAAAAAAGTGGATGTTGTCTTCATTGGCTCCTGCACCAACTCACGCATCTCCGATTTGCGCCTGGCGGCTTCGATGCTCAAAGGCAATAAAGTTGCTGAAGGTACGCGCGTCATGATCGTGCCCGGTTCGCAGGAAATTAAAAAGCAAGCGGAACAGGAAGGCTTGGACAAAATCTTCAAAGCAGCAGGCGCGGAATGGCGCGAAGCCGGGTGCAGTATGTGTATTGCCATGAATGGCGATCAACTTCAACCCGGTCAATATGCCGTCTCAACCAGCAACCGAAACTTTGAAGGCCGCCAGGGCAAAGGTGGACGGACCTTCCTTGCTTCTCCGTTGACCGCGGCTGCAAGCGCAATTAATGGCAAAGTTACTGATCCAAGAGCATTGCTGTAATTCGTAAATCAAAAATCGTAAATCGGAAATAAACCATGGCTCAATTCACAACATTAACATCCCGCGTAATCTCCCTCCCCGTCAATGATATTGACACAGATCAGATCATCCCCGCGCGCTTTCTCAAAGCCACTGACAAAAAAGGCATGGGCGACAATCTCTTCGCCGACTGGCGTTATAACGCCGATGGCTCTCCCAAAGCGGACTTCATTCTTAATCAACCCAACTCGAAGGGCGCACAAATTCTGCTGGCGGGTGACAACTTCGGGTGTGGTTCGAGCCGTGAACATGCGCCGTGGGCACTGACAGGCTTCGGCTTCAAGACCGTCATCTCCACATCCTTTGCAGACATCTTCCGCAATAACGCGTTGAAGAATGGACTCATTCCCATCATCGTGGATGAAGCGACACACAAAATGCTATTCGATCTCATCGAAGAAATTCCGAACGCCGAAATCACAGTTAATCTCGCGTCGCAGACTCTAATCCTGCCAAATGGCTCCGTCAAATTCCCAATTGACCCATTCAACAAAACCTGCCTTCTCAACGGCGTGGATGAACTCGGCTACATCCTCGGCTTTGAGGAGCAGATCAGCGCGTTCGAGTCGAGAACGTAATTCGTAATGCGTGATACGTAAAAACCTGCGCGTTACGCATTACGCAATATGGAATAATCTATGACCCTCATTCAGATTTACGACACCACTCTCCGCGACGGTACGCAATCCGAAGGCTTTACGCTTTCAGCCAACGACAAAGTCCGCGTGGCGCAACGGCTCGATGATCTCGGCGTGACATTCATCGAAGGCGGCTGGCCCGGCTCGAACCCGAAGGATGTTGAATTCTTCGAGCGCGCCCGCGACATGCAGTGGAAGCACGCGCTCATCGCCGCATTCGGTTCGACATGCCGTGTCAAAGGCGGCCCCGAAGACGACGCCAACATCCAAGCTCTGCTCGATTCGCACACGCCCGTCTGCACCATTTTCGGCAAGACCTGGACGCTTCACGTCACCGAAGTTTTGCAGACCACGCTCGAAGACAATCTGCGCATCGTCGAGCAATCGGTCGCCTATCTCAAATCCAATGGCAAGCGCGTCATCTATGACGCCGAACATTTCTTCGACGGCTACAAAGCGGATTCATCTTATGCGTTGGAAACTCTGCAAGCCGCGATGCGTGGTGGAGCGGAGACGGTTGTTCTGTGCGACACCAACGGCGGGACATTGCCCTGGGAAGTGGAACGCATCATACGGGACCTCAGGCTGGTCGTAAAAACCCCGATCGGAATCCACACCCATAACGACGGCGAGTGTGCCGTGGTCAATTCGTTGACGGCGGTGCGTGAAGGCGCAATCCAGGTGCAAGGCACGATCAACGGAGTCGGCGAACGTTGTGGCAATGCCAACCTCGTCTCCATCATGGCTGACCTTGAACTCAAAATGGGTTATCAATGTTTGCCAAAAGGAAACATCGGCAAGCTATATGATCTTTCGCATTTCGTCGCAGAGGTCGCCAACATCACACCCGATGAACATTTGCCGTTTGTTGGCAAGTCCGCATTCGCGCACAAAGGCGGTGTGCATGTGGCCGCGATGAGGCGCAGCGCGCAATCCTACCAGCACATCGAGCCAGAACGCGTCGGCAACAAAATGCGCGTGGTGGTTTCGGATTTGTCTGGCCGCGGTAATTTATTAAGCAAAGCCGAAGAACATGGCGTGGAAGTGGAAGGCGCGGAAGTGGTTGGCGTACTTAATGAAGTCAAGGAACTTGAGTCGCGCGGCTTTTCTTTCGAAGCCGCCGAAGCCTCCGTGACCATGATGTTGAAGCGCGGGGAGTATGGCTACAAAGCCCCCTTTGAGTTGATAGATTTTTCCGTCAACGTGGAACACCGTCAGGGACGCGGCATCTTCGCCGAAGCGACCGTGAAAGTGAAAGTGAAGGGCGAGTTATTTCACACCGCCGCTGAAGGCAATGGTCCCGTCAACGCGCTTGATCTTGCTCTGCGTAAGGCCCTTGTTGGTTATTATCCGCAACTCGCAAATTTTCATCTATCTGATTACAAAGTGCGTATCCTGGATTCAGATCACGGCACCGAAGCTATCACGCGCGTATTGATTGACACGCGCAACAGCACAGCCCGCTGGAGTACCGTCGGCGCGAGTACAAATATCATCGAAGCCAGTTGGCGCGCTTTGGCTGATTCTGTGGAATATGGATTGATGGTGGCGCATTGAGGAACGTAGACACGGAAACATGTAGACAAGTAAACAAGGAGACAGGTACGCACGTATCTACGTGTTTACTTGTTTACCTGTATACATCACACATCGGAGACTTATTTTGAACTTCAACATTACCCTACTCCCTGGCGACGGCATCGGACCCGAAGTGGTCGCTGAAGCCGTGCGCGTGCTGGATATGATCGCCAGTAAATACAATCACGCTTTCAAATTCACCGAGCGTCTGATGGGCGGCTGTTCGATTGACAAGTACGGTTCCTCGCTCACCGATGAAACCCTCGCCGATTGCCAGTCTGCAGATGCGGTTTTGCTCGGCGCGGTTGGCGGCCCAAAATGGGATGACCCAACGGCAAAGGATCGCCCTGAACGCGGTTTGCTTGCGTTGCGAAAAGGACTCGGCGTGTTTGCAAATTTGCGTCCCGTCAAGGTGCATCCCGCGTTGATTGACTCATCTCCGCTCAAGCCAGAGAAACTCAAGGGCGTTGATATTATGGTAGTACGCGAACTCACTGGCGGATTATATTTTGGCTGGCCGAAGGGACGCGACATCAAAGACGGACGCGAGCGCGCAGTGGATACCCTCGAATATTATGATTACGAAATCAAGCGCGTGATGGAACTGGCTTTCAAGTTGGCGAAAGGCCGCAAGAAAAAAGTGACATCGGTGGATAAGGCCAACGTGTTGGAATCATCGCGGTTGTGGCGGCAAATTGCAACGATGATTGGAAAAGAAAATCCCGATATCGAACTCGAACATGTGTTGGTGGATACCGCGTCCATGAAACTTATAACTGCTCCTGCTTCGTTTGATGTGGTTGTGACTGAAAACATGTTCGGCGACATTCTCACAGACGAAGCGTCAGTGTTGGCGGGGTCCATGGGGATGTTGCCGTCTGCCAGTTTATCGGAATCAGCCTCGGGGTTGTACGAACCGATCCACGGATCAGCGCCAGATATCGCGGGCAAGGGAATCGCAAATCCGATTGGCACGATCCTTTCGACCGCGATGATGTTGCGCTATTCGTTCAAGCTGGAAACCGAAGCCGCGGCCATCGAAAAAGCTGTGGGTGAAACCATTATCGCAGGATGCCGAACTGCGGATATCGGTGGCAAGTTAACAACCCGCCAGATGGCGGATGAAATTATCAAAAATTTGTAATCACGTAGGGGCGGATCGCGATCCGCCCCTACCAAAATCAAAAGGAGAAATTATCATGGGAATGGAATCAAAATTTGTGTGGATGAACGGGGAACTCGTGCCATTTGAAAAGGCGACGATACACATGCTTACGCCTGCGTTGCATTATGGCGCGGCGGTTTTTGAAGGCATTCGCGCCTACGACACGCCAAAGGGATCGGCTGTGTTTCGTCTGACCGACCATGCTGAACGGTTACTGGATTCGGCGCGCGTGTTCGGATTCCGCGAACTTCCGTGGAATACCGCGGATGTTGTGAAGGCAATCAAGGATACCGTGCGCGCGAATGGATTCAAGGATTGCTACATTCGTCCGCTTTTGTATTTGGATAGCGGCGGTTGGAATCTAAACATAGACGGCGGCAAACCGTCGCTGGCGATTGCCGCGTGGGAATGGGGCAACTATCTCGGTGAAGAGGCAATGGCAAAAGGCATCCGCGCCAACATATCAACTTTCACGCGTCATCATCCAAACGTGATGATGACCAAGGCGAAAATTTCCGGCAATTATGCCAACAGTTTCCTCGCTAAAACAGAATCAGTCCGTTTGGGATTTGAAGAAGCAATCATGTTAGATCCGCAAGGATATGTCGCGGAATGTACAGGCGAAAATCTTTTTCTTGTGCGGCATGGAAAAATCGTGACGCCGTCCACCGCGCCTGTGTTGGAAGGCGTGACACGTCATGCCATTCATACGATTGCGAAAGATTTGGGCTATCGAATTTTGGAACAACCGATTTCACGCGACCAACTCTATATCGCGGATGAAGTCTTCGTGTGCGGAACCGCCGCCGAATGTATCGGCTTGAGCGAGATTGATTTTCGCAAGATTGGCGATGGCAAGACCGGGGCTGTAACGCGCAAAATCCAGAGTGTGTATCACGAGGCGATTCGCGGCAAGATTAAGAAATATGATGATTGGTGTGAATACGTGGGATAAACTGACGACAGACCGTGGACAATAGACCACATTTGCAAACAGGCGCGTCCGTGAGGATGCGCCTGTTTGCAAATATTATAAATTACAAAGTTGCTTTTAACACTTCAGACGGGAATCCCAATTGACTGATCATTTCGCGTGAAATATTTTTGAAACCCGCTTTTTGCAACTCACTTGTCAGCAAAACGCCGCGGCATCCGCCCATCCAGCTTGGATTGATTTGATAGAGTGTCTCATAGAAGTGTTGATAAAAATGTTCGCCTCTTGTCATATTGACCAGGATCAAGCGTCCAGAGGGTTTCAAGACGCGTTTGAATTGATTGAGCGCTTTTGCAAAATCGGCTTCAGGTAACAGATCAAACATGTAGTTGTTGACCACTACATCAAATTGAGCATCCTTGAATTCCAAATTATATGCATCCCCAATTGATAACTGATATTGGGCATCTGTCTGACTGACCTTTTGTCTGGCTTTGTCGAGCATAGCTTCGGTCAGGTCAATGCCGAAATTTTGACCGTTGGGATTTGCCCTTACGATCTCGCGAAAAGCCAATCCTGTCCCAACTGCCACTTCAAGCGCCGACTCGCCATTTTGGATATTGGCTAATTCCAGCGCTCTTTTGCGAGCTTTTGATTCAGTTAATGTTCCCCAAATATCATAGAAAAAAGCAATTTGAGAATAGACCTGAACAACTTCCTTCTTATTTAGTTTTGCAGCATTCATTGACATGGTAACTCCTTTGATATATATATCGGAACTTTCCGATATAATGAGTAAAAAAAATTAACAGCACTTGCTCAACAATTGATTGAGAGCATCGAGAAATTGAACAATCTTGTTTTTGTCAGGGTGATAGTAAACCTCCTTTCCAGATTTTCGGGAAAGCAATAGTCCGTTTTGCTTTAAGAGCGTTAGATGTTCCGAAGTTGTAGACTGCTCCAATTCAACCAATTCACTTATTTGATTTACCGTTCGCTCTTGTCCGTCAATGAACAGCAAAAGGATCTTCATCCGCGATTCACTCGCGACAGACTTTAGAAAATCCAGAAGTTCTTTGGATACGACAGTAGACGTTTTCATATCGGTAATTTCCGATATATTGTAATGGAAGAAAAAATAATTGTCAAGGGACGCGCTATCCGTCTCTTTTTGTTGTATACTGCCACATCATTTTTTTTCTGGAGAATACATGCATAATGAAATAAAAATTTTCTGGCAGGGCGTGCGCGCCGAGTTCCCACTTTTGGTCGGCGTGTTTCCGTTTGGGATGATCTACGGCGCGCTGGCTCTCAACGCGGGACTGTCCACTTCGGCGGCGCAATTAATGTCGTCCATTGTGTTCGCAGGATCGGCGCAGTTTATAACCACGCAACTCGTTTATGATTCCGCGCCGGCGGCAGTCATCGTGCTGACCATTGCCGTAGTCAACTTGCGGCACATGTTGTATAGCGCTTCGCTTGCGCCTTACCTAAAAAATCTATCTTTGAAATGGAAGGTATTACTTTCATATCTTCTCACCGACGAAGCCTACGCCCCAAGCATCATCCAATATGAAAAAGAAGGCGTGACGCCTTTAAGTCACTTGTTTGTATTTGGCGCGGGTTTTTCATTATGGTTCAACTGGCAGATAAGCACCGCGCTGGGAATATTTCTCGGCGCGGCAATCCCCAAATCTCTGCCCCTGGATTTTGCCCTGCCGCTGACATTTATTGCGATGGTTATGCCGATGCTGAAAAATAAACCGATGACAGCCGCCGCTCTTTCCGCAGGGATAGTTGCTCTGCTTGCTTATAGCTTTCCCTACAAACTGGGGCTGATCCTCGCCGCGCTGACAGGTATCGCCGTTGGGACAATTCTGGAGGGACGCAAATGAATATTTGGCTGACGCTATTTCTCGGCGGCTTGATTACGTTCGGGATGAGATTCTCGTTCATTTATCTTTTCGGCAAATTTGAAATCCCGGAAACGATGCGGCGCGCGTTGCATTACGTTCCGCCGGCGGTGCTATCTGCCATCATTTTTCCTGAAGTCTTTTTGCATAACCAGCAATTGGATTTATCATTTGGCAATCATCGTTTGTTGGCAGGACTGGCGGCTGTGGTCGTCGCATATTTCACCAAAAATACGTTAATCACAATTTTGGCGGGAATGATCGCGCTGGTTTTGTTGCAACTCTTCGGCGGCGGTTAGCGTGCATGATAAAAAATGGACTCGCGGAATTCCCGCGAGTCCAAATCATTAACCGTAAATTCCCAATCGTAAATCGTAAATCAAAAATCGTAAATCAACTACGTTCCTTCTTCCCATGAACTTAAATACTTAAGCTGTTCATCGGTGAGGATGTCAATCTTGATGCCCATCGCTTCGAGTTTGAGGCGGGCAATTTCTTTGTCAATGTCGTTCGGCACGGAATAAACTTTCTTCTCCAGCTTGTCGGCATTCTTCACCATGTATTCAGCGGACAAGGCTTGGTTGGCGAAAGACATATCCATAACGGAAGCAGGATGACCTTCGGCTGAAGCGAGGTTGATCAAACGTCCCTCGCCGAGGATGTTGATCTTGCGTCCGTCTTTTGTAATATATTGTTCAACGAACGGGCGGACAAGAGCAGGTTTGCCCTTGCTCATCTTTTCCAACGATGGAATGTTAATCTCAACATTGAAATGACCGGAGTTGGCAACGATGGCGCCATCCTTCATGATTTCAAAATGCTTCTTGTCAATTACATTAATATCGCCTGTAAGAGTACAGAAAATATCGCCAATCTTGGCGGCTTCTGCCATTGACATGACCTGATAACCATCCATCACCGCTTCGAGCGCTTTCATTGGATCCACTTCGGTCACAATGACCAGCGCGCCCATGCCGCGCGCGCGGGATGCGAGTCCGCGTCCACACCAGCCATAGCCGGCGACGACAAAGTTCTTGCCAGCCAGCAAAACATTGGTGGCGCGGATGATGCCGTCAATAGTGGATTGACCGGTTCCATAGCGATTGTCAAATAAATGTTTGGTCAACGCGTCGTTCACGGCGATAATGGGGAATTTCAAAACATTATCGGCTTCCATTGCTTTGAGACGAATAACGCCGGTGGTGGTTTCTTCTGTGCCGCCGATAACGCCCTTAAGCAGCGCCTTGCGTTCTTCGGCGCTCAAGCTCTTAGCCCATGCGCCGAGAGATGGTTCAAGTTTTTCAAAGCGTCCCATTTCAATGAAGAAAAGGGATGAAACCAAATCGGCGCCATCGTCCATGGTCATGTGCGGCTTATGTTCCAGCGCGGCGCGGATGTGCTTGAAATAGGTTGCCTTGTCTTCACCTTTGATCGCGAAGGTCGGGATTTCAAACTGATTGACTAACGCAGCGGCAACGTCATCCTGCGTAGAAAGCGGATTCGACGCGGTGAGGACAATATCCGCGCCGCCGTCTTGAAGCGTGACCATCAAATTAGCTGTTTCGGTGGTGACATGCAGACAAGCCGAAACGCGCACACCCTTGAGCGGTTTCTCTTTCTTGAAGCGTTCGCGGATCGAACGCAGGACGGGCATTTCGCGTTCCGCCCAATCCATTCGGCGGCGGCCGCCTTCAGCCTGACTTAAATCTTTTACATCGTGGTTACTCATTTATTACTCCTTCTATTCGATATTCAAAAAAATGATAATTCGATATTGGATAATTCGATATTCGAGTATCGAATTATCCAATATCGTTATTTCAATAGTATGTCCAACTTGCCTTTATCGTCAAAATGTTTGCGGAAACGTTCCACAAATTCTTTGTGTGTGTAAGTATGGCTTTGCGGACCGCGTTGTTCAAGGCAGTAGACTGCCGCCAGCGAACCGATCTCGCCGCACAGAGTCCAGTCGAAGCCGTGGGCATAGCCGGCAAGGAAGCCGCCGCGGAATGCGTCGCCAACGCCGGTGGGATCAACGATCTCGTCTTCCGGCACAGTTGGAATGTGGACTTCTTTATTATCTGTGTATAAGTCCGCGCCGTCTTTGCCGCGCGTGATGACCAATACTTTGATGTGTTCGAGAATATGTTTCAAGTCCCAGCCGGTTTTCTTGGAGATCAAGCCATATTCATAATCGTTGCAAAACAGGAAATATGCACATTCCATATCACGCGCCAATTCATGCCCTTCCAAGCGTAATACCTGCTGGCTTGGGTCATATAAATAGTTGATACCAAGCTCGCGGCATTCAGCCGGAAATTTCATCATCGCGTCCGGCGCGTTCGGCGAAACGATGACAAGGTCGGGCTTGCGATCTAAATCTTTCAACGATTGCGTGGAAGCCACGCCCATGGCTCCGGGATAGAAAGAGGCAATTTGCGCGGAATCCAGATCGGTCGTCGCGAAGAACGAGGCGGTGAATAATCCGGTGATAACTTTCATCAGCGAAGTATCCACGCCTTTTGATTCAAGCCAGGCGCGGTAATCGCCAAAGTCCTCGCCGACAGTCGCCATGACACGCGGTTTTTCGCCAAGCAAAGCCATGCTATAAGCGATATTTGGCGCAACGCCGCCGCGCTGTTTTGACATTGAGTCAACCAAAAACGAAAGGCTGATTGAGGACAAACGTTCGGGCAAAATTTGTTCCTTAAACAGACCCGGGAAGGTCATCAGGTAATCGTACGCAACAGAGCCAGTAAGAAGAATATCCATGTCACCTCATGTCATTGCTTCGTTTCGCAATGACGAAATAAACTCGCAGAAAAAGGCGCGCTCTTGCGAGCGCGCTGGATTTGTTAGCGGGCGTGAGTTTATCACGGCACCTTTGGATTGTAAAGAAAATCCCATTACAGATTTTTATGGCGCGGGGATAGGCGCTGGCATGGATACAAACGGCGCACTCAAACCGCAGACACTGATAGCGTCAAAGTACATGATTCCTGAATCGCCTTTTTGAATGGAAAAGCCTCCGGGCGGAAGAGGCATATCATCCATGACATCTACAATGCTTGCGCCATCCAGCCACACTTGGAACTGTCCCTGATATGTGGAAATTTCCAGGTAATGCCAGACATTGGGATTAAGGATAAACACTTTATCTTCAAGTCCCGGCTTTCCTATGTTAAAGACCGGTTGTCCATTGGCGTCCCAGATATAGCGCATGATATTGATGTGGCGATTTGTATTGAATTCAATCACATACGCCGATTCGTTGGTGGTGATTCCGCCAAATTCAGTTGGCCTGGCGCTATTCCAGAACAATTTCAAGTCCGTCTCCTGGGTCATCATAAAACGCATACGCCAGACCGCGTCGCCAAATTCATAAAATCCGCCAGTTGTATTTTTGGATAGATATGAGGAATAATCGCCCTTTGACGTAGTAAAGTCATGGACGATAACTGTGTTACCTTTTTCATCTGGCGCTTCTCCCAACGGCACAGGAGCAGGAGCATTGTCATGGTGAGCCATATCCGTTTGCCCGTCTTGAAAATCTTCCGCATATAATAATTTTTCTCCAGCCGCGCAAGCATTGGATGGTAAAAACGCAAACGGGTCGCGCGTAAGCGTGACGCTGATCTCATTCACGCCGCGTTGTAAAGCCGCGGCTTGCTGCGCGGGAAGATAACCTTGCGCCGATACGCTCAAATTAGCGGATTCACCCGCGAGGTTTTTCCAGCTAAATTTGCCTTGCGCGTCAGACTTAACGGGAGAGCTGTTTCCTGATTCTGGGAACGTGATACTGGCTTCGGAGATCGGCGCGCCGTTCGCGTCCACGATGGATACATTCACATCATACGGAACCGGAGTCGGCGTCGCGGTGGGGGGCGGAGTCGGCGTCCACGCAGAGGCAGTCATCGTGGCGATTTGCTCCGGCGAAGGTCCGCAAGCCGCGAGCATTAAAATCAAAATCCCCGCGAGCAATTTTATTATTTGTTTCATGTTTTTCTCCTTTGGCAAAAGTTAAAACAACAACACAGACAATAGATTACCCTGCCGCCTCCTTTAGACATTATTTTATCGGCGCTACTATCCCGCTTTAACGATCCGGATCATAGCGCGCATCTCTTCGAGATACAAATTTTATTATACAAAATTATACGCTTATACCAATGGAAAGGCAATTTCTATTTTTCGGCGTCAGTTATTGAGTAAATAGACCAAGAGTACCAATGGGCTATCAGGTTGACAAAAGCAATGAAAACGTAATGAAAGTATTTCTTAAGATTTGGTGTATAATGTAAAAACCTTAACGAATTCTTGTTGCAATTATTCTCAATACATGAAACCAATCACACTTCTAATCATTGAAAGCAGGCACGCAGAAATCCCCTCTTTTGCTCCCGATTTGCAGAAGAAGGGATTTGACGTCCATATCGCGCAAAACGGCGGACAAGCCAAGTCTCGTCTTAAACAAGTTTCGCCGAGCCTTGTTGTGATCAACGCCGCGTCGCTTCGCAGTACAGGTTTGCGAATCTGCCAATCCATTCGCGAATATGATTCAAAACTTCCCATTATCCTGATCCTTGAAAAAGAAAAACAAGTGGATAAAGAAACAGCCGACGCCGTGCTGGCTTTGCCATTCACCGCGCAAAAACTGGTCAACCGCATCAAACCGCTTTTACCCGGCGACGGCAAAAACATGGTACATGCTGGACCATTAAAACTCGATCTTGAAAAACGCCGCGTCCGTTGCTTAAATAAAAACTCAAAGCTTACTCCGCGCCTGATCGCTTTACTGCGACTCTTAATGGAAAAACATGGCGAAGTTGTCGAACGCGATGCTTTGTTCAAAAAAGTTTGGGAAACAAATTACACCGGCGATACGCGCACGCTTGATGTGCATATCTCCTGGTTACGTCAGGCAATTGAGATTGACCCCGATAATCCGAAATTCCTAAAGACCATTCGCGGCGTTGGCTATCGCCTAGACGTTTAATTGAAAGCGCTCACCTTGAACCGTGACCACCCTGAGACAGGCATTGCGCCTGTCTTTTATTTTTAACTGCATGGGGATTTCTCCGCTTCGCGCGGGACGTTGAGCCTGCGCCGCGCTCTTGAACAGTTTCCCATCCCAATTCGGATCCACTTCCCAATAATCAAGTTCCAGCGAAGTCGAAAGCGTGATCGTATCGCCGTCAGCGCGAGCTTTAATTTTCGACGAGCTTGCAAACGGAATCTCAAAAGCGGAATCATGTTCCAGACTAAACGGCGTCTGCAAAGCGGATAAACGCGTACGCGTTGTATAAATGGAGCGCCACATTTGATCGGACGCGAGAAAGTTGCGTCCCAAACGCGCGGCAACTGTGGGCGTTGTCCCAGAACCGCAGAAAAAATCCGCTACCAAATCGCCGGGATTCGATGAAGCCAAAATTATCCTTTGCAACAATGCCTGGGGTTTTTGTGTAGGATAGCCTGTCCGTTCATTATGCAAACGCGCCACTACCGGAAAATACCACCAATCTTCGGGGACTTTTCCGCGCGCAAGATTGGGGACTTTGCCAAAGCCAGCTTTACGCGATGATTTGAAAGTATTAATCGTTGACTGGTTATATGGCTCGCGCACAGCATCGGCATTAAAGGTGTAGTCCTTGCCTTTTACAAAAACAAGGATCGTGTCATGCTTGCGATTGAAAGCCCGTTTAATTGGAGACGGTCCATGATAAGTCCAGATAATTTCGTTCAGGAAATTATCCGCGCCAAAGAGTTCGTCAAGGATAAGGCGCGCGTACGCGTCTGCATGCCAATCAAGGTGAAGGTATAAAGTCCCGTTTGGGGATAATAAACGATACATCAAAGCAAGACGTTGATATAGAAAATCGAGATAATCATCCAGATCGCGCCAGTGATCGCGATAACCGTCTGCAAGCTGCCATTCATCTGGCTTGCGCGAATCCTCCCCGCGGCCAATGCGCGCGGAAAATTTACGGTTGGTGAAAAATGGCGGATCTGCATAAATAAGATTTACGCGCGCTTCATATTCAGGAAGCAGAGCAGACATTACAGCTAAATTATCCCCAAAAAATAAACGGCTGTTCGGATGCGCGTTGGGGTAGCCGAATCCGCCCGGATACAGGATCGAGTCTTGAATAAGGGAAGCAGGCTCGGGTTCTGCGCGGCGCTTGCCAGTCCAGTTAAGAGTAGGCATTAGTAGTGGATTTCCACAGGTGTGCCGTGTCCCTGTTCAGTGACATAAGAATCGGCGGTATGAACTGGAGTTGCCCAACGAAAAAGCCATTTAGCTTCGTTGGTACGCATGTTGACGCAGCCATGACTCATCGGCGTACCGAAGTTATCATGCCAGAACGTGCCGTGAAAAGCATGTCCTGCCGAGGTAAAGTAACATGTCCAGCCGACGCCGGGTAATTCGTAGTCAGCCACATCGGCAAACAATGCGCCGTTGCCCATGTGTTCCGATGGCAGCTTTTCGATGATCGCAAATTTTCCATCTGGCGTTTTTGTGGATATGCCTTTGCTGTTTGCCTTACCGGAAGGAATACCGGATGAAATATTGGTTTGAAAAACGGTCTTGCCCGACTCATACGCGGTAAGAGTTTGTGTAGTGAGATTGACTTCAATTAATTTATTTTCCCATGCAACTTCAGGACTCAGCGCGGTATATTCTTCCACCGGAATAGGACGCATGTGTATGGCCGGCGCGTGATACGAAAAACTTGCAACGTGATCGAAGATGCGATACCAGGGTGTACCGTCAGGCCCATCTTCCACGGCTTCGATCCAATGCACGGTATCATAATAAAGCCGCAGATTAGGCTGCCAGCCATAGAACTTGGTATAACGCCAGGCTTGAGTAAAAGGCGTTGTCACTTGCGCCAGCCGCCGCGTACCTTCAGGAAGGTCAATTGGATTTTGTAAAATATTTTTCACGCGTTGCAAGCGTGAACGGTGCATATAACCTCCCCATACGCGATACCAGACCGGATTATATTTTGGCTCTTCCGCGATAACTTCCTGATAGACATGGATCAGATCATCGCGAAACCATGTGCCGGTAATCAAGCCTTTGTCGGATGGCTGGTTATAGATGCTGACTGAATCTGTAGCGACGCGCACGATATTACTGTCGTCAAATGAAGTAAAGTCGGGAGCATAACGCCCAAAAGCCAATCCAAACAGGCTCATGCCTCCCAATTTCAAAAAATCACGGCGGGAAAATTTTGGTCTCATACGAAAAATTGTACCCTAGAATCTTTAAGATTTAATGAGAAAACCCTCCGCGGCGCGGAGGGTTCGGCAATGTATTCACTTGTATTTATGTGTCAACTGTCTCGGGGACCATATCTTTGAGCAGGATTTCAAGCGCCATGGAATGTCCACAACGTTTGTGGGTCAGGAAAAACTCACAGTCGCAATTGAAAAGTCCGTTGTCAAAACTGACCTGGTGATCATTATTGTCACCGTGAAAGGTGAGGTCGAACTTGCTGAATCGAAAGCGGTGACGATCTTCAGCGTAACGTTTTGCTTTTTCGACTTTTCCGATCATTCCGTAATTCATGGGCATTTCTCCTTTGGAAAGAAGTAATAAAAAAGACACGCGGAGATAACCGTGTGCCTTTTATACACGAACCAATGACTTGCCATTAAACATTCGCATGTTGCGAGTATATTACCATTCAAAGCGCGAGTCAACACTAAAACAGCAGGTTTGCAAAATCGTATAGTAATCGCAAGGTTTGCGTCTAGTCCGCGGACGCGCCTGCCAGCGTTGGCTCATCGCCGTTATACGAAGTCAATTGGGGCCACTTACGCACGATCATGAACAGACCCAAAATACAGCCGATTCCGCCGCTGATAACCGCGAACGGCGCGCCAAAGAATTGCGCCACCGCGCCCGCTTCGATCTCTCCCAACTGCGGACCGCCTTGAAAGAAAATCTGATTGATGCTTGTCATGCGTCCGCGAATTTGATCTGGGGTCTGTAACTGGCGGATCGTATTGCGGATAATTGTGCTGACCGAATCCGCCGCGCCGGTGACGACAAGAGCGCACCACGCCAGGACGAATGACCTGCTGAATCCGAAAATAACCGTTGCCACGCCGAAAACGATCACAGCTCCCAAAAACAACGGACCTTGTTTGCGAAGTTCGCGTATTTGAGAAATGACCAACGCGGCAATCACCGCTCCCACCGATTGCGCCGCCGAAAGCCAGCCATATTGCACCACGCCAACCTTCAAAATATCTACAGCAATGATCGGCATGAGCGTATTCGCCGAAGCGAAAAACGTGGCAACAAAATCCAACAGCATGGTCGAAAGGATGATCGGTCGGTTGACAATAAAATGGATACCTTCGCGAATGGATTCCCAACTGACGCCGCTGGTATGCTCGGCGATTTTCTGCGGCACATTACCGATCATAACCAACGCGATCAATACCGCTACAAACGATATGGCGTTGATGTAATATACAGCCGACTGACCGGCATACGCGATAACGATTCCACTTAAGGCAGGACCGATCACCGCGCCAGCTTGAAATGCAATAGACGTCATGCTAAAGGCATTTGGCAAATCTTTGGCGGGAACCAGATTCGGGATCAGAGATTGGCGCGATGGACCGTCAAAGGCAATCGCGATAGCTTGAAGCGCGGTCAGTCCGTAAATGTGCCAGATGGTGACATGCCCAAATTGCGTGAGCAAGCCGAGGATCAGCGCGAGAAGCGCCGCGGAAGTCTGCGTGACGAATAATACCGTGCGCCGGTTATATGAATCCGCAAGCGCGCCGCCGATCAACGAGAAGATGATTACAGGCAAAATGCGCGCCAAGCCAATTCCGCCTAATGCAATAGGTTGATTTGTCAGGGTTCGAATATGCCAAAATAAAGCCCAGATCTGCATCTGGGTTCCGGCAATCGAGATCAATTGTCCAAGCCAAAGATAAAAGAAGCGTTTATGTTTTAATGCAGGCGGTATATGTAAATCCATTAAGCGCCCCAATCTCTCAAGTATAAAAAGTCATAGCCAACTGTGCGATTGCTGAGTTTTGCAATCGGCGGCTGCATACGTTTAAATTGATTGCGGCGGATACGCTTAACAACAATATCCACAAATTTTTCATCGAAGCCTTCTTCAACACATTCCTGCGGACTATAGCGGCGGTCAACCAAAAGGGTAAGTAATTTATCCACTTCTTTGTAAGTGAAACCAAGTTCGCCTTCATCGGTTTGACCTACCCATAAATCGGCGGACGGCGCTTTATCAATGATTGCCTGCGGAATGTTCATGGCTCGCGAAAGCTGGTTGATTTGCGTTTTATACAAATCGCCGATTGGATTCAACGCGCTGGCTGAATCTCCCCACAAGGTGCTATAGCCAAGCAATATTTCGGTCTTGTTGCTTGTGCCAATCACCAAACCTTTGAAGACTTCGGATTGATCGTATAACACGATCATGCGCGCCCGCGCCATGATGTTGCCTTTGCGCGTATTGGACATATTCGGATCGCGCTTGATGAGCGGATCAATCATCTCCGTTATATCAATCGTTTCACTCTGGACTTTGAACTGGTCAATCATCAACTGGGCGTGATCCAGCGAATCAGGCGAAGAGGAACGATATGGCAGGCGTAATGCTAAAACATTTTCCGGTCCAAGCGCCTCAACGGCAAGCGCGCATGAAAGCGCCGAGTCAATTCCGCCGGAAAGCCCGATGACCGCGCGCGTGAATCCAACGCGCGTAATTTCGGATTTAATAAAGCCGGTGAGAATTGTCCGCGCCAGATCGGTATTGATGGTTAAGTCAATCACGGGATAATATCCTATTCAATTCTTTTTGGACCAGGCTCGTGCGTTCATCGCGCAAAAGAGGCAGGCGCGCACGCGTGCGGCGTAATTGATTTAAGTCCAATTCTGCAATCGTCAAGGCTTCTTCAAAATACGGTCCAAGCGCGAGTTCTTCGCCGTTTGGATCAAAGACGGTTGCGCCGCCCCAAAAATGCAAACCATCTTCATAACCGACTCGGTTTGCGTGCGCCACAAAAGATGTAAACATGCTGGCATACGCCTTGGTGACGCGCTCCACCCAACGAGCGGATTCCAGTTTCTCCTTATCGTTTAGTCCGCGCCCCGGGGATGCAGACGAAAACAGGAAAATATCGGCGCCATCCAGCCAAAGCAAATAAGGCGGAGAGGCATGCCAGAAATCTTCGCAAGTCAACATTCCCATGCGACCGAAGCGCGTGTCAAAGGCGCGGACGGAATCGCCCCAGGCAAAGAAGCGTCCTTCGTCGAACAAGCCATAGGTTGGCAGATAAACTTTATGATGAACGTGAACAACTTTCCCAGCGGAGAGATAAGCGGATGCAATGTAAAAACGGTGACGAGAGTCCTCGTCCACAAATCCAACCACCAAATCCAGGTCGTGACTGGCTTTGAGCAAAGGCTTGAAGACAGGATCATCTTCCGTTGGACAATGTGCGACAGTCGCCACTAAATCCTGTAAAGCATAACCGGTCAAAGAAAGTTCGGGGAATACGAGCAAATCCGCTTTCCGGGCTTTTGCCTGTTTCACAAAATCCAGATGCTTTTGCAAATTGGATTCCACATCCCCCAGTTTGGTATTGATTTGGGCAAGAGCAAGATTGAGTCGCATTTTGTGAATCTTACCATTAAATAAACCATAAACCCTAAAAGTCTAAAGACCTTTAGGGTTTATGGATCAGCGGGGAGGGGGGGATTCGAACCCCCGGTGGACCGGAGCCCACAATAGTTTTCGAGACTATCCCATTCAACCACTCTGGCACCTCCCCATATAATTGTCACGTGTCGGATTTTTTATCTGTCACGTGAAGCGGCGCAGATTATAACTTAAATATCTACCTTACGCGCGTCATTGCGGGTAAAGAACTCGGAGGTCTGGTAAGATTATCCCATTCACGAACAAAAAGGAAATCGCCATGAAAAAACTTCTCTTCATTTTGTTATTCACAGTATTAACTGCCTGCGGATCGAACAACGTCAATACGCCAACTTTAACTCACGCTGCCCCCGCCGAAACTTCAACCACCCAGGCGCCAGAGACGGAGACGGCGATTCCGGCGACTGAAAAAGTTGCCCCTGAAAAAGTGGTGATTAATGGTAGAGAGGCAGTACAAAAAGGGGATTCGTATTTTGACACCAACCCAAACAACAACCGAACAACGGAAGTGGCAAAAATCGTTGATGGAAAAATCGAAAAAGCGGACTTTTTGAATCAACCGATACCAACTTGCGGGGATTTGCAGGCAAAGATGAAAGAGAATCAAGCAAATAATAAGGATTTATTGAACGGCGTTGAGAAATGGGACATCAGCCAAGTAGAAGGCGACGGCGTAAATATTCCTGATGTGATTTTGAATGTTTTAGTCAACGATGAAAAACCTTTTTCAAAAGATGTTCTTACCGGGCAAAAACTGGATAGCAGAGATTATACAATAATGGGTACAGATATATCTTTATACGAAATAATATGGGATAGAGACGTCCAAAATATCATGGATAAAAATCCTGGTAAAAGACCATATGAACAGTTAGGGTGTGTCGCGGTAGATACAGTTACAGATGTCACCACAGTTGATGCAAATGGTGTAGCGAGTACAGAGAAAGTTAAAGAGACTCAAATAGCAGTGATTACTAAATGGTTGAACCCTGATAAAAGTCAAGTAGTTGTTGTGACATATTTTCCTCCTGAATACTTTGCTACAGTTGATCCAGAAGGGCTTGTTTTTAATAGGAGAGCAACTGGAGTAGATATAGAATCACCTCGCAAATTTTTGAGCAAAATTGAAGGTGACCCAACCAAATATAAAATACTTGAAAAGTGGAATAGTACAAATATAGTTCCCCCAGAGGTAGAGACAAATGGTGGTTTTTGGGGTAATGGCAGTGAGGGTAACCTTCATTAATAATAATTGCGTTTCTTCTTTTTATTGTATAGAATAAATTTAATGAGGAGAGTATTTTCAACGTTATTTGTATCGCTTTTATTGTGTCTTGTTTTTTTGATTGGGGTAAAGAGCAATGTTTATGCATATACAGCGTGTGCCCCCAAAGACATTGCGGACAATTATTATTGTGATATAGATCCTCAAAACCCAACTAGACCAAATTGCCCCAAAGCTACTGATCCTACTTATGATCCAGATGCGGCCAATTATTGTTGTGGAGTGGTCACAGGCTCTTCTTGTGATTCATACTGTTTTCTTCCAGGCACTTTGATAAAAAGCGCAACAGGAGCAAAGAAGATCGAAGATATAAGGGTTGGAGATAAGATAACTTCATTTGAAAACGACAAGATCACCGAATCCAAAGTTGCCCAAATTTTTGAGAGAAAGCGGGATTACTATTTTTCCCTGATTGCCGGAGATTACAGCGTCAAGGCTTCAGCCGAGCATCCTTTTTACATTGGGGATAATCAATATAAAAAGATCGAAGAATTGAAAAAGGGAGATACGGTATACGTTTTGAAAGACAGGAAACTTTTCCAAAAAACGGTGACTTCAAATACAAAGATCGTTGAGTCAACGCCGGTCTACAACATGACGGTTGACAATACCCATACCTACTTTGCTTAGACCAGACAGGTTTCATCGTGGCGCGAGTTAATCGGGGCTCTTGTGATCAAAGTCTACTTGGTTAATCAGACTTCTATGGAAACCTGTCTGGTCTTTTTAGCGAAAATTCGTGGACAATCTTTGGGGTTTGCATAAGTCTTAGAGACTCAAAGGGAAAAATTTTGTGGCTTTGTGTCTTGGTGGCTTTGTGGCGAAGTTATTAAACAGCATCTCAGCGCGCTCTGTGGCTTAATTGTTTTTACTTATGCAAGAGATCAAATATCTACAAAGTCATGCATGTTGGGATAAAAGATATTCTTTACGTTTTGTTCCTGCAATTTTTGCGTCAATATCTCAACCGGTTTTTCTTCGCCATGCACCAAAAAGATTTGCTTGGCTGTATCTTTCACGCCCAGCGCATACTTTATAAGCAGATCCTGTCCGGCATGAGCGGATAAACCGCCGATGGTGGCAATTTCGGCGCGCACGTCGTAGGCTTCGCCAAATATCTTTACCTGCTTCTCGCGGTCAGCAAGACGGCGACCCAGCGTATAAGGCGCCTGCCATGAAACGATGCAGATCGTATTCTTTGGATTCTCAATATTATTTTTCACGTGATGAACTACGCGGCCCGTTTCCACCATGCCCGAAGCGGAGATAATGATCATCGGTTCCGCGCGTTCATTTAAGGCTTTGGATTCGTCCACCGTTTGAACATACTTCAACATCTTGAAATCCAGGGCAGGATGACGCGCTTCCAAAACAAATTGGCGAGTCTCTTCATCGAAACATTCCGGATGATTCTTAAATACCTGCGTGGCTTTCACTGCCAGCGGACTATCCACATACACCGGCACAGAAGGCGCTTCGCCGTCGCTCATCATTTGATTAAGGTATAAGACTATTTCCTGCGTGCGTCCCACAGCAAATGCCGGCACGATCACCTTGCCGCCGCGATTGATTGTGCGTTTGACGACATCGCGAAATTCCACGTAAGCCAGTTCAGGATCGCGATGAGCCTTATCGCCGTAAGTTGATTCCATTAATAAATAATCCGCCGCTTCGGGCAAAATTGGGTCGCGCAATAAAGGCAATTTATATCTGCCAATATCGCCTGAAAACCAAAAGCGTATCTTCCTGCCCTTCTCTTCAATTTCAAGCGAGACCGCCGCCGAACCGAGAATATGACCCGCTTCCACACAACGCGCGACCACGCCCTTCACCGGTTCAAAAGACTGGTCGTAATCCACAGGCGAAAAAAAATCAGCCACGCGCTCGGCGTCCGCTTTGGTGTAAATCGGTTCTACCGGCGGCTCGCCATTGCGCGCGCGGCGCTTGTTCACAAATTCAATATCCGATTCCTGAATGTGACCAGAGTCCGCGATCATAACGGAAGCCAGTTCCACGGTCGCGCGTGTGGCGTAAATCGAACCGGCAAATCCACGCTTTACTAAATTAGGTAAATTTCCGGAATGATCAATATGCGCGTGCGAAAGAATAACCGCATCCACAGAACTCGCGTCAAACTCGAAATTCAAATTGCGAGCATAAGATTCTTCGCGCCGTCCTTGATACAGACCGCAATCCAATAAAAGACGAAAACCATTGATCTCCAACAAATGCTGAGCGCCGGTAACGGTATGCGCCGCGCCGTGAAAATTAATCCGCATGTCAGCCTCCTAATAAGTTTAATATTTGCGTTCCGTATTCGCCAAAACGCCAGGGGGATTTTGCCATTGCAATTTTCAACTCCTCGACATTTTTCGGCGGATTCTCAGCCAGCATGTTTAAATATATTTTAGGCAGAACGATGTCTGACTCCACGCCGATTTTTTCAGCGACAGATTTGCGCCACTTCTTGAGTTTATCGAGCCGTTTGAGCGCCGCGTCATTCGGACGTTTGACCTGATCCCGCGTCACAAGCGGAGCATCCATCCCGCGCTGGACGGCGCGTAACATATCCGCGCCCCATAAATTGATCTGCCTGCCGCTCAAGCCAATTCCCGCCAAATCCACTTCATGCGCCGGCGTACAACGAGCCATCTCGATCAGCTTATCGTCTTCCACCACCTTAAACGGCGGACGATTCAAGCGTGACGCGATCTCATTGCGTACCAAACATAACTCGTTCAAGATTGTCAATTCACGCGTATTCATATCCTTGCGCGCGCTAAAGCGTTTCCAATATGCGCCGCCGTTACTTTTTTCTTTCGGCTCATCCGGACCGCAAGCGCGTGAAAAATCTTCGCGCGCCAATTCCCAATAACCTTTTTGCCGCAGTTCTGCTTCAAGCAGATCACGCAGGTCAAATAGATAATGCGTATCCAGGCGCGCATAGTGGATTTGGTCTGGCTTCAATGGACGCGCAGCCCAATCCGCTTTTTGATGGCGCTTATCGGTTGTAATGTCGAACTTTTCGCCCAGCAAACGATCCAGTCCAACGCAATGGTAGCCAAGAATACGCGCGGCTTGCATGGTGTCGAATAGATTCGCAAATGTAAAACCAAAATCACGCCGCAGACCGATCAAGTCATATTCGGCGGCATGGAAAACTTTTTCGATATTTGGATTGCTGAATAATGGGGCTAATACGCTTAAATCGGTCAACGCGATCGGGTCTATCAAATAATCTGTATTTGGAGTGGAAAATTGAATGAGGCAGACTTGCTCGCGATAAGCGTGCAGGCTATTGGCTTCTGTATCTACTGAAACACGCGGTTGAGAGATAAAGTCGGCGGCGGCACGATCCAGCACTAATTTTGTATCCACCCATACAGGCGGCTTCAAGGGTTCGGAATTCATTTCGGTCATTATATCGCTACTTCACCTTTTCCATGACCACCCCATCTTCGCCGTCGTTGTAATATGCTTTCCAAATATCGGCGGTTTGATAGCCTTCCTGTTTGTATAAATCAATCGCGCCATTGTTGGACATACGCACGGTCAATTTGATGCGCGGCAAGTTCAATTGACTTTCGCAAGCGCGCAGTAGTGCGCGCCCGATCCCGCGCCGCTGATAGCTTGGATGAACTCCGATGGTGGCAATCCAGGCGCAGCTTTCGGCAGGACGCGATTCGCCAGCCACAAATCCGATCATTTGGTTATCTTCCACAGCTTTGAACCGAATCACATCCGGAAAACTCAATACAGCCAATAAATCTAAAAAAGACCACGCGTCTTTATCGAAGCAGGCATATTCGAGTCTGCGAAGCGCGTTGAGGTCAAAGACAGAAGCGGGAAGAATTTCCATTGCATGAGTATAAACGAAAAAGCCTCTCGAATTTACGAGAGGCTTTTTTAACTTCGTTCTTTAGGATAGATGTCTTTGCGAGGGCGGTTCTTGCTCTTCGCCCAAAGCAATCTCCTATCAATGGTATGGGGATTGCTTCACCGCCCAAGAACAAGAGCGGCGGTTCGCAATGACATCGCGGGAAGTTATTATCCTTTTGTATTCTTGCCGAGGAAGCTGTCCAACATGCTGGTAAATTCCATTGGGAAGATATATTTTGTGGATGGACTTGCGCCAATGGCTTTGAGCGTCTCAAAGTATTGCAGGGTCATCGTCTTCTGGTCAATACCTTTGGCTGAGGCAAAGATTTTATCCAAAGCCATGGAGAAGCCTTCCGCGCGTAAAGCCTGCGCCTGTTTATCGCCTTCCGCGCGCAGGACGTTAGACTGTCGTTCTCCATCAGCTTGCAGGATGGCGGCTTGCTTGGTGCCTTCCGCGCGATTGATCGCCGCTTGCTGGTCGCCCATGGATTCGGTCACCAACGCGCGGCGGACGCGTTCTGCCGTCATTTGACGGTTCATTGCATCCTGAACTCCGGGCGGTGGAAGAATCTCGCGGATCTCAACATTGGTTACTTTCACGCCCCAGCGTTCGGTCACTTCATCGAGACGGGTGCGAAGCATGTTATTGATATGTTCTCGTTCTGAAAGCACATCATCCAATGGAATACCACCAATGACCGCGCGTAGAGTGGTCGCCGCGATACCTGCCGCAGATAATTCAAAGTTGCCAACCTGCAAAACGGACATGGCTGGATCCATTATTTTGTAATACCACAGGAAGTCAATCGAGATCGGCGCGTTATCTTTTGTGATTGACACTTGATGCGGCACTTCACGGATCTGCTCGCGCAAATCCACTTTCACCGCGCGGTCAACAACCGGGATCAACAAAACGATCCCGGGACCTTTTGGACCGATACAACGTCCCAGGCGGAACACCACCAGCCGCTGATACTCAGGCACAATACGAATTGCATTGGCAAGAAAAATAAAACCAATGACCAGCACCGCGCCGACCAGGCAAAGCGCTGACGAACCAAGAACACCATTCATATATATCTCCTTTGATTAGATTTTGGACGAACCATCTTTTTCAACAACGAGGATGAATCCCTCGCGACGCACAACTCGAATATGACTCCCTGCTGAAATTGGCTCAGCGCTTCGAGCAGACCACAACTCACCCGCGACTTGCACGCTTCCATCTTCATGGATGGCAGTGCGACTCTTCCCTATCTGACCGACCAATCCATCAAGATCGTGCGCGGGTTTAATCTGCATGGCTTGCATCGTCTTGCGGATGGCGAGCCATAAAAATCCCGCGACCAGCGCCGAAGCTGTCACCGCCAAAAATGGATTGACAGCCGGTCGTCCGTTTTCGCTTACGAACAGAAAAACTGAACCAACGACCAGCAAAAGGATCGCCAATCCAAGATAGAGTTCCCGCTTTGGTTTTTGAATCGCGTATGCAAAGGGAACAATACTCAAAGCGAGAACCGCCAGCGCCCATCCGTTAAACGACAGGTTGTAAACTTCATATCCCGCCAGAGCCATGCCGAAAAACGCGCCGACTTCAAACAAGCCCGTTCCCGGCGTGACGATTGCCATCATCACCAGCAGTAAACCTGCCAGAAGAATCAGGTAAGCAATGTTAGGGTCAAGTAGAATGTCCATTAACGCCTCCGTTTTATTATACAACAAGAAGACTGAATTTGATTCTATTTACGCAAACCAAGAAAATTTGTCGCATGTTTCACTTCATGGATATTTTAGGTTAGAATAAACTCATTGAATATAATATCCATAATTTCCCCTACGGAGCTTAAGTGAACTTCAAAAAAATTTGTGTCATCGGACTCGGCTACATCGGCTTGCCAACCGCATCCACTTTTGCCGCGCGCGGAGTCAAAGTCCTCGGCGTGGATAATAATCCGCGCATCGTTGAAACATTGAGCAAAGGCGAAATCCACATCCATGAACCGGGACTGCGCGACATTGTCAAAGCCGCGCTGGCTTCCGGCAATTTCAGCGTCTCCACAAAACCGGAAGAAGCTGACGCTTTTCTAATCGCTGTCCCAACGCCATTTCAGGAAAATAAATTTGGCGAATATAACGGCGTGACTTATAAACTCGCGGATATGCGCGCGGTAATCTCCGCGGCGGAATCCATAACGCCGTTTTTGAGAAAAGGGAATTTGGTCGTACTAGAGTCGACTTCGCCGCCGCGCACCACCATGGATTTGGTCGCGCCGATTCTCGCTCGTTCTGGACTTCAAGCTGGGCGCGACTTCCATTTGGCTTATTCACCCGAACGCGTCCTGCCGGGACAAATCCTGCGCGAACTCATCGAGAATGCGCGCGTCATCGGCGGCGTGACTCCTGAATCAGCGCAGGCGGGTCACGATCTATACAAAATATTCGTCAAAGGCGAAATCGTCAAAACAGACGCGACCACCGCGGAAATGGTCAAGCTGATGGAAAATACCTACCGCGATGTAAACATCGCCATCGCGAATGAATTCTCGCGTCTCGCCGATAAATTCGGCGTGGATGTATGGGAGGCAATCTCCATCGCGAACTTACACCCGCGCGTAAAAATCCTCAGCCCCGGTCCCGGCGTCGGCGGACATTGCATCAGCGTGGATCCATGGTTCTTTGTGGAGACCGCGCCTGAACTTACGCCATTAATTTATCACGCGCGCAAAGTCAACGACGCGCAGCCGCACTTTGTTGTCGAGTTGGTTCAGCGCGCGCTTGGCTCGCTCAAAAATAAAAAAATCGCCGCGCTCGGTTTAGCCTACAAACCTGATGTGGACGACTTACGCGAAAGCCCCGCGAACGAAGTGGCGCTTTTGCTTCAAGAAGAAGGCGCGCAAGTCAAAGCATGGGAACCATTCAAGCCGGATGCAAACCTGCCGGGGATCGATATGGCTTCATCGCTTGAAGACGCGATAAAAGATGCGGATGCAATTATTTTATTGGTGAAGCATACTGAATTTATAAATTTCAAGCCCGAAGAAATTGTAAAGAAAACAAAAGCGCGCGTTGCAATAGATACCGTGAACGGTTGGAACGACGAAGCATGGAAAAACGCGGGCTTTGAATTATTTCGGCTTGGAGTGAATAAATCGCAAATTGGTAATCAGTAAATTGGCAATCGTAAACCGAAAATCAAAATGAAAGTCCTCTCTGTATTTGGTACGCGTCCTGAAGCTGTAAAAATGGCTCCTATCGTCCGCCTGTTGAAACGAACAGTGGATGTCGAAGCGCGCGTCTGCGTCACCGCGCAACACCGGCAAATGCTTGACCAGGTATTAAATCTATTTGACATCAATCCCGATTACGATCTTAATCTCATGCGCGACGACCAATCTCTGGCAGAATTAAGCGCGGCGATCTTCACACACCTCGACTTGGTTCTCAAAGAATTCAAACCAGACTGGGTACTGGTTCAAGGAGATACAACTACCGTCGCCGTTACCGCTTTGCTGGCATACTATAATCGCATCAAGGTTGGTCATGTGGAAGCGGGATTGCGGACTCACGACAAATGGCAGCCTTTCCCCGAGGAGATTAATCGCCGCGTGGCAGGCGTTGCCGCGGATTTGCATTTTGCTCCCACCGAATGGGCAAAAAAGAATTTATTGCGCGAAGGCGTGGATGAAAAAATTATCGCGGTAACCGGCAATACGGTTATTGACGCTTTGCAATATGTGGCAAAACAGGAAGAACCCGAAGAAGTCAAGTCGTTTTTGGAAAAATTAGGAATAAGTAACGAGAAACGAGAAACAGAAAACTCGTCACCCATCACCCGCCGCTTATTACTCGTTACCGCGCACCGCCGCGAAAATTTTGGCAAACCGCTTGAAAATATTTGCCGCGCGCTCAAAGAACTTGCGTCGCGCGGCGACGTGGAAATTATTTATCCTGTCCATCTTAATCCGCATGTGCAGGAGCCGGCCAACCGAATCTTGAAAGACGCGGCTCACATCACGCTTTTACCGCCTTTGGATTATTTGCCGCTTGTCCACTTAATGAAACATGCAAAACTCATCCTTACCGATTCGGGCGGAATTCAGGAAGAAGCGCCAGCTTTTGGTGTGCCGGTACTTGTCCTGCGGGAAGTCACTGAACGCCCGGAGGGAGTCGAAGCTGGGGCGTTAAAGCTGGTTGGAACCAAGACCAGCCGCATCGTCCAGGAAACGAAGCGGCTTTTGGAGGATGAGTCCGCGTACGCGGCAATGGCGAAAGCGTCCAATCCATACGGCGACGGTCACGCGGCGGAAAGAATTGTGGACAGCCTGCTTTCACAATCCGCTTAGACTTTAAAATTTGCAAGGTGACACGAAGCGAATTGTGAGTATAATGTTAGAGGTGTAACTGATGCGACGCTATCTAACCTTGTTTCTAGCTTTTTGCCTGATGACAATCTCGTGGGAATCTGCAAATGCGCAGACTTCCGACTACGAGTATTTCAATGAAACAGGACATAACGTGCAAGGGGAATTTCTCAAGTTTTATCGCAGCGCGCCCAACCCAACCCTGCTATACGGTTATCCGATCACAGAACAGATCGTCAGCAAAGACGGCAAAACCGTACAATATTTTCAGCGCGCTCGCTTTGAGTTACGCAGTGATCTGCCCGAAGGACAGCGCGTACAACTCAGCTTGCTTGGTAGTGAGACGTACTCGCCGGAAAATCCGTTGAATGTTTCCAACGCTTTTGCCTGCCGCTTTTACAGCGAGACAAATTTTTCGATATGTTTTGCCTTTCTTGATTTTTTTGACACAAATGGCGGGGTGGCGCAATTCGGTTATCCGATCTCTTCGTTTGAATATCACGAAAATATGATCGTGCAATATTTTGAAAACGCGCGGCTCGAGTGGCGTCCATGGAATCCAGAAGCGCAGCGCGTGGTGGTATCAGACTTGGGACGCGTTTATTTCGATAAACTCAGCGAAGACCCCGGCTTGTTAACTTCAGTGCCGCCTGTCGGCGACACAATTGCCCAGGTAATCAGTATTCAGGTGCGCGCTTTCGTGTGGAAAGCGGTAACTTTGGCGAACGATCAACAAGTGATCTTCGTGGTAGCTCAAGATCAGCGCGGTCAACCGGTCACCGGCGCGCAATGCGCGTCCACTATTCATTGGCCCAACGGGTTGGCTGATAGCCGAACCATCAGCACAAATAGTAACGGCGTGGGAATTGTGAGTCTTTCCTTCGCCGATCAACCTTACGGAAATTTAATTTATATTGATATTAACTGTGACTTAAATGGACTAATAGGGGCAACCACAACATCGTTCCGCATTTGGTATTAGAAATTAATCGCTTCCCCAACCTCTCTGGACTGCACCCTGTAAGCAAGACAAAAAAAGGAAGCCCCCACTGGTCAACTGGACAGACACCTGGTTTCATAGGGTGTCTGTCTTGTTTTCAATTGTA
>Ga0315268_10000465_pt1 | contig 47658 bp, 38 predicted proteins | sample C1_top_MG_FD_204535 | JGI IMG/M metagenome (GOLD analysis project Ga0315268, IMG submission 204535) | Sediment microbial communities from Yellowstone Lake, YNP, Wyoming, USA - C1_top | ecosystem: Environmental > Aquatic > Freshwater > Lake > Sediment | place: USA: Wyoming | collected 2017-08-01 | reverse complement strand
TTTTTCCGCACCCTTTTGACGCCGACCCGCTCCTGGACGAATAGCGCCGGCCCAGGGGAATCCAGGCGGATCAGCAAAGCAATGACAAGCATCACCGGCAGCGAGATGATCAGGGCAATTGCCGACACGAACAAATCCAAGGCTCGCTTAAAGAAATAAAATGCCCTTCTTTCCCCGGCGTAGCCGAGAGAAGGGCTTACATCAAGTTTATGCAGAGTCTCGAGATGATAATCCGGTTGCATCAGGTTACCCCCTGTGTCTCCATTTATAAAAACGCTCTTTAAAGCGGTTGAGTTTCTGAGCCAATGTTTTTCCTTCTCTTCTGCCAGGACTTGGCGTAACGAGTTGCCCTTTATGGTCTTTACCCTGGCCCTTTCCTCTCCACCCTGATTTACCGTAATAGTAGTAATGTCTGTATACAGGCTCTCCATTCACTGCCAGGCCGATAACACGCGCTTTCACATCCTCCAATTGCTTACAGGCCGTTTTCAAGGCCTCTCTATGCACCTTACCTTGTCTGGCGACCAGCAATACGCCATCCACCTGTGGCGCAAGGATGCTCACATCTGCAACCGCCAGAATGGAGGGACTATCCATCACCACCACATCAAAGTGCTTCAGCAGCAGCTGGATAAAGGTCGTCATCCGGGGTGAGCCCAGCAGGTCAGCCGGTATAACAGGGGTCTGGCCGCTGGTGATGACAGAAAGCCTTCTAAGACTGGTAGGCTGGATAATTCTCCTCATAGGTGCCGTCCGGCTCAGATATTCACATAGACCCACCTCATTGGGGAGGTTGAATTGCTTATGGAGATTGGGCAGCCGCATGTCACAATCGACCAGGATCACCTTCTTTCCTGCTTCGGCTTGGACATAGGCCAGGGTAGAGGCGACGGTTGATTTTCCCTCGCCCTGTTCAGCGCTCGTCACGAGCAGCGTCCGCATTGGCACGCTACCATGATCGAGCGCAGCCAGATTCGTGCGTAATCGGAGAAATGATTCCGCGTAGTGAGATCTACCATCCAGTGGAAAACGCATTTCTTTTTTACTGCCAGCAGATGAAATTCTTCCCAGGCTGGGCAGAGCAGAGGCTAACTCTATTTGACCGGAGGTATGAAGCGTGTTATCGAGATTCTCAAACAAGAACGCCAACCCCAACCCGGCGATCAGGCTGGTGATGAATCCCAACGCATAATTGAGCAGGATATTGGGCTTGGAAGGTAGCGAGGGCACACCAGCTGATTCGACGACGGAGATGGTATTGGCCTGTAACGCTGCTCTGATCCGGGCCTGTTCGTATTGCTGTGATAGGCTATCGTAGATTTGCTGCTTTGAATTAAAGGTTTTGCTGGCGGTTTCGAACTCAGCCGTAGATTTCTGTTCTTTCGCCAACAGGGCTTCATAATCTGTTGTGGCCTGTTTCAGATCCTTAGCAGCCTGCGCAACAGAGATGTAACTCGCCTGCCGTGCTTCTTTATTACTGATCTGCTCCTGCTGCTGTAACCGACTATCGTAGACTTGCTGCTTCAATGCAAGAGATTTACTGGCAGCCTCCGTAGCAGCGGCATCATTTTGCTTTTTCACCAGCAGGCTTTCATAATCCGCTCTGGCCTGTTTCAGATCCTTTTCGACTTCAGCCATTTGGGCGCTGAGGATCTCGATAGGGCTTTTGCCACTGCCTGTGTAAAATCCGGCGCTTTGAGCAATCAAGATATCCCCCAGAGCATTGGCAGCCTTACTTGCCAGAGCCGGGCTCTGGTCTTCAACTGATATTTGGATCAATTCGGTATTAGGGAGTGTGGATACATTGATCTTAGGGAGTTTTGCCACCCCGAGCTGCTTACTCAGTTCATCCAAAAGCGGTTGGCTGGTGGCGATTTTGACATAGGTATTTAAAAGCCGGTCGGCATACATATAATCGGAGTAGTTTGTAGATCCGCTATAAGCCGTAGCAACTCTAAGGGTAGTCGTGGCAGAGTAAATTCGGGGTAACCGGGAAGTACCAGCCACCACGACTGCCATGGTGGCAACTACCGTGACAATAATCACCCACTTTCTCCGCCAAAGGACTGCAAAATAATCGCTGAGTTGCATAAGCCCTCTCCAAAAGACCTCGCTCAATAAAAGAACAGATGGCTAGAATTTAATTATTTCCGGCTCGCTGCAGAAGGGATGAGACTTGCATACTTTGAGAACGTTTCCCCTGGCCGGTTGTCCCATATCAACTTTTTCCTATAACGATCGTCATATCTCTTATTAACAAAATCGAAAGAAACATAAAGAATTTGAACATCTCTTTACACAACTTGTCTCATATGATAAATTTAAACAGCAACAGCAGGTTCTGGACAGGCCTGCATGTGCATCGCTCCGGTTGGCTGCGACCGACCGGAGCACTTTATGAACAGAATCAATTTGATCAAGAGCCTTATTCTCTTTAAACCAATAATCACGCCTCCTTATTTTTTTTCTGCAATAAATTTAGATGCTGCCTGAAAGTACCTTACCTAACCCACACCCATCCGGTGAACAAAAAAGCGAACCCGGCCGGTTTCGCTTTTTGCTCCCCGAAGACCTTGCCTGACCTGCTCCCCAGGCAGCGACCAATGCGGTCCCCGGATCATGGCATCCAAAATAGTTCAATAATTGAGCAAATTGACCACTTTTTAAGCTAATATTAATGTAGCACAAAAATAATCCTAAGTCAAGCAAAATTTGACCTCAATTCTCTTCTTTCCTGGCTTGACTCTGTCAGGTGAATTTGCTACCATATATCCATCTGGTATGATGTATGATCAAGTGCCAGATCCCACAGTCTACCAAGCCAGGAGACCTCCCTATGACCCTCCCCCCTGAGTTCCTGCTCGAGATGTTCCGGCGCATGGTGCGCATCCGCGAGTTTGAGTTGGCCGCCATGGATGTGTTTAAACGCGGGCTGATCAAAGGCACAGTGCACCCCTATATCGGTCAGGAGGCCTCCGGCGTAGGCGTCTGCATGGCGCTGCGACCCGATGACCTGATCTCCGGCACCCATCGCAGCCACGGTCACAATCTGGCCAAGGGGGCCGACCCGCGCCGCATGATGGCCGAGATCTTCGGCAGGCAGACCGGTTACTGCCAGGGCCGCGGTGGCTCGATGCACATCGCTGCCTTCGAAACCGGCTCCTTGGGGGCGCTTTCGGTGGTCGGCGCCGGCCTGCCGATTGCGGTCGGGGCGGCGTTGGGCTTTAAAATGCAGGGCAAGGATCGCGTGGCGGTGCCCTTCTGCGGTGAAGGCGCCACCAATACCGGCAATTTCCACGAGAGCCTCAACATGGCGGCCCTCTGGAAGCTGCCGGTTCTGTTTACCGTGGAGAATAACCAGTACGCCGTCTCGACTCGCGTGGACCAATCCACCAGCGTGAGCGATCTCTCGCTGCGCGCCCACAGCTACAGCATACCAGGGGTGCGGGTGGATGGCTTTGACGTGCTGTCGGTCTACCAGGCGGCGCAGGAGGCGGTGGAGCGCGCCCGGGCCGGCCTGGGGCCCACCCTGTTGGTCACTGAGTGCTACCGCATCGAAGGCCACTACGCCGGCGAGCCGGAGGTCTACCGCAGCCGCCAGGAGGTCAACGAGCAGCGCAAGAATGATCCCATCCCGCGCTTCCAGAAGCTGCTGGTCGAGCAGGGAGTGACAACGCCCGAGGCCCTGGAAGCCCTGTGGGCGGAGGAGAAGCAACTGGAGGTGGAGGCAGTGAAGTTCGCCCAGGAGAGCCCGGTTCCCGATCCCGCCACTGCCATGGATTATATTTACGCATAGGAGGCAGCCATGACCACACCCCAAACAAACAATCCTGCCGCGGCGCGTGATTCCGTCTCGTTGGGTGCCAAAGCCCCCATCATGCCCCCGGACCTGATCGTCCAGGTGCCAGAAGGGGTTCCCGCCCAAGAGCTCTCTTACCAGGAGGCGATCCGCGAGGCGCTGCGCGAGGAGTTGCTGCGCGATGAGCGCGTCTTTCTGATGGGCGAGGATATCGGCAAGCATGGTGGCGCCTTCGGCGTCACCCGTACGCTGTTCGACCAGTTCGGTCCAGAGCGCGTCCGCAATACGCCCATTTCGGAGAATACCATCGTCGGGGCGGCGACGGGAGCCGCGCTGGTGGGGATGCGCCCGGTAGCAGAGATCATGTTCGTCGATTTTTCCGGCCTGGCGATGGATCAGATCGCCACCCAGGCCGCCAAGCTGCGCTTCATGACCGGCGGTCAGTGCAAGGTGCCCTGGGTGTTGCGCATGGCGCAGGGCGGTGGGGCAGGGAAAAGCACAGCCGCCCAGCACTCGCAAAGCCTGGAGGTGTGGTTTGCCCACATCCCCGGCCTGAAGGTGGTGCTGCCCTCCACGCCCTACGACGCCAAGGGCCTGCTCAAAGCCGCCATCTGCGACGATAACCCGGTGATCTTCCTGGAGCACAAACTGCTCTACTCCTTCCGCGGCCTGGTGCCGGAGGGCGATTACGCCCTGCCGCTCGGCCAGTGCGAGATCAAGCGCCCGGGCAAAGACGTGACGGTGGTCGCCTCGGGCTACATGGTGTGGCACGCCATGTTGGCCGCTCGCCAGCTGGCAGAGGAGGGCATCAACGTGGAGGTGGTGGATGTGCGCACGGTTAGCCCGTTGGATGAAGAGACCATCGGTCGCTCGGCGCGCAAGACCGGGCGCGTGGTGCTGGTGGCGGAGGCCTGCCGCTCCTACGGCCCGGCTGGCGAGTGGGGCATGGTAGTGATGGAGCAGGCTTTCGATTACCTGCAAGCCCCCATCGTGCGCGTCACGGGGCGCACCACGCCCATTCCCTTCGCCGATAGCCTGGAGAATGGCTGCTGGCCGACCACCGAGGATGTGCTGCGCGCCATCCGCAAAGTGATGGAATAGGGAGGTTTGAGGATGGCCGCAATCAAAGTGGCTGCGATGGTCGGGTGCCCCGACCTGGAAGCCCCCACCCTGGCTTCCTACAGCGGTGACCTGCGGGCGGCGTTTCATAAGCTGGCCGCCCTGGGCTATGATGGCGTGGAGCTGATGACCAAGAAACCCTCTCGTCTGGATGGAGCCGAGATCCGCCGGTTGCTCGAAGAGCACCACCTGGCGCTGACCGGGCTGTGTAGCGGGCACATCTTCGGCGAGGATGGTCTGGGCCTGGTCGGGCCGGAGCTGCAGGTCAATCCTGCGGCGCTTTACCGCCTGAAGGAGTTGATCGATTTCATCGCTGAATTCTTCGGCCCGGGCAAGATGGTCAACATCGGGCGCTCGCGCGGCGTGGGCGACCCGGCTCGCCCGGTTGAATCACTGGCGGCTTACGCTCAGGCCTTCCAGGAGCTGGCTGATTACGCCCAACCGCGCCAGGTACGCCTGGTGCTGGAGCCAATCACCCAAACCGAGGTGAACTTCATCTTCTCGACCCAGGATGGGCTGCGCATGGTGGAGCAGGTGGGTCGACCCAATTTCGGCCTGATGCTGGATACCTACCACATGCACCACCAGGATGCTGACCTCTACGCCAGCTTCCGCCAGGCGCTGGAGGCCGGCAAATGCTGGCATATCCACTTTTCGGATAGCAACCGCTGCTGGCCTGGCAGCGGCGACCTGAATTACGAGCGCATCGTGCAAGCCCTGAACGAGAATGGCTATCAGGGCTATGTCTCGACCGAGATCCGTCCCTGGCCTGACCCCGACACCTCGGCTGCCAGCTCGATCGCTTCCATCCGACGCTACATACCGGCGACGTGACGATTGGGCAAAAACATTCGCCAGATTCGCTCAGGACGCCGGCGCATCCAAACAAGGAGTCCCACATGCCCATTGAAATCTACATGCCCAAGATGTCCGACCACATGGAGAAGGGAAAAATCATCCGCTGGTTGGTCCGTCCAGGGGAGGACGTGCAGCGCGGCCAGGTGATCCTGGAGCTGGAGACAGATAAGGCAGTGGGCGAGGTAGAAGCCCCCGAACCCGGTCGGTTGGCTGGGGTGCGCGCCGCCGAAGGGGCCGAGGTGGCGGTGGGCGAGACACTGGCTTACCTCCTGCTGGCGGGCGAAAGCGAAGCGTCGCTGCCCAACAGCACACCCTGGCCAGCGACTCAGGAACACGTGGCAGCCCCTCTCCCATTAGAGGTTACCCGGCCGGTTCCCCTCCACGACGAGGCCACCTCTGAGAATGTCCTTTCCGAGTCGGGCATCGTTCCGGCCACGCCGGTGGCGCGGCGGTTGGCCAGAGAGCTGGGTGTGGACCTGCACCAGGTGCGGGGCAGTGGCCCTGGTGGGCGAGTGAAGGAAGAAGACGTGCGCGCCTATGCTGACCGGCGCGGTGCACCCCCTGAACCGGCTGCAGCGCCCCGGGCCCGAACCAAGCCCCTCTCGCCTCCCGGCCCGGTTTCCCTTCCCGCCGCACTGAGCGAACTGGTGGAACTCTCTCATATCCAGCAGCTCACCGGGCAACGCATGCTGGAAAGCGTCCACAGCGCTCCCCACTTCTACCTGGAGGTCACCGCCGATATGACCCGCCCCCTCGACCTTTTGGAGACCCAAAAGGAACGTATCCTGGCCGAGGCCGGCCAGGCGCCGACCGTGACCGGTTTGCTGGTGCGGGTGGTAGCGGCAGCCCTGCAAAAGCATCCGCGCGCCAACGCCTGCTTCGAGGATGGCAAGCTGCGCCAGTTTAGCCAGGTCAATATCGGGGTGGCGGTGGGTACGCCCAACGGGCTGGTGGTGCCGGTGATCCACCAGGCCGAGGGCCAGAGCCTGGCGCAGATCACCCGCCGGCTCGCGGAGATCAAGGCCCGGGCGGCGGAGCTGCGCTTTTCGCCGCAAGAGCTGGCGGGCGGCACCTTCACCATCACCAACCTGGGCATGTATGGGGTGGATCGCTTTGCCGCTATCATCAACCCGCCGCAGAGCGCCATCCTGGCGGTTGGAAGGATCAACCGCCTGCCGGCCGGCCTGCCCGATGGCACGATCGGCCTTCGTCCGTTGATGGTGCTGACCCTCTCGGTTGACCATCGCGTGTTGGATGGCATCCAGGCCGCGCTTTTCCTGGCGGAGATCCAGAAGACTCTGGAGCAGCCCTATGCGCTAATCTGATCCTTGCGGAAGGATGCGAGACGGTGATCCCGGTCGTTATAGCGAGGACTCACAGCGCCGTTCTTTCTGGAAAAAACCTGCCTGCTTGTCTTCCCGCACCTGTCGCCAGATCCCGCGGTAGCGGGGTGGTGTGGGGCGACATGAGTTTCTAAGTAGCCTTCCTGGCAGCTTTGGATACCATTGACGGAGGTTGAGACTGTTTCAAAACGTGGGTAGTAAGGAGCACCTGGTTGACCGGGTGGTCAACGAAGTCCAGCGGTTGATCACCGCCGGACAGATCCAGCCTGGCATGCGGTTGCCGCCGGAGCGCCAGCTTTGTGAGCAGTTTGGCGTCAGCCGCACAGTGGTGCGCGAGGCGGTGCGCATACTGGTGACCAAGGGCCTGCTGGAAACCCGGCCTGGCATCGGGACGACCGCCTGCTCGCTGACCAGCCAGCAGCTCACCAGGCCGCTCAGCATCCTCATGCAGGCCCACCAGCAGAAGATCACGCTCGATCATCTCCACCAGGTGCGCAAAATCCTGGAGGTGGAGATCGCCCGGCTGGCGGCACTGCAAGCCAACGAGGAGGACCTGGCCCGGCTGGGCGAGATTGTGCAATCCATGCAGGAGGTGCAAGGCGAGGCGCGCCAGTTCGCCCTGCTGGATGGCGAGTTCCACCAGGCGCTGGCGGCCACCACCCACAACCCGCTGCTGGCGCTGCTGCTCGATTCGATCCACGATCTGATGTGGGATGTGCGCCTGATGGTGCAGCAGCACCCCGACCTGGCTCAGACGGTCATTCCCGATCACCAGCGCATCCTGGAGAGCATTGCGTCCCGCCAGCCCCAGGCCGCCAGCCAGGCCATGCAGGAGCACCTGGACCACGCCCGGCTGATCCAGGAGCGGTTTTTAGCAGAAGAGAAATGAACAAGGCATGAATTTATGAAGATGACGAAAATTCACGTGGATGCTGAGCTATGCCGCGACTGCCAGGCCTGCGAGCTGGCCTGCTCGCTGGTGCGCGAGGGCCAATCCAACCCGGCTCTGGCGCGCCTCCAGGTGACCAAAGACATGGCTCGCTATGAATTTGACATCCTGATCTGCCAGCAGTGCCAGCCAGCGCTGTGCATGGAGGCTTGCCCCAACGAGGCCATCTTGCGCGATGAGCGCGGCGTGGTGCTGATCCTGGATGAGCAATGCCTGCGCTGCGGGGAATGCGCCGAGGCCTGCCCCTACCACGCTATCTTCTACCACCAGGCCACCGACCGCTATCTGAAATGCGACCTGTGCGCCGGCGTGGAGGGCGGGCCGGCCTGCGTCGCCATCTGCCCGGTGGGCGCCCTGACGCTCATGTTGGAAACAGTACCGGAAGAGCAGTGACTCTTCGCATCCTTCATAGACAGAAAGGTTGGCATGGATAATAGATCACAGACCATCACCGGCGGTTGGGTGGGCAAAATCCTGGAGGTCGACCTGAGCACAGGCCAGATCCGCACGCGGCCAACCAGCCGCTACCTGCCACAAGGCCTGGGCGGGCGCACCCTGGCGGCCCACATCGCCTGGGAGGAAATCCCGCCCGGGATCGATCCCTTTGATCCTTCTAACCGCATCATCGTCGCCACCGGTCCCCTGACCGGGACGCTTTCGCCCACCTCTGGGCGCACGTTTATGTCCACGCTCTCGCCGCGCATCTACCCTCGGCCCTGGTACACCCACTCGACTCTGGGCGGCTGGTTTGGACCGGCGCTCAAATACGCCGGCTTTGACGCCATAATCATTCACGGCAAGGCGGCCGAGCCGGTTTACCTGCACATTCGCGAGGGCCAGGCCGAGCTGCGCCCGGCAGGGGAGCTGTGGGGCATGGATACCCGCCAGGCTCAGCTCTGGCTCAAGCAGCAGTTCGGCAGCCGCACCCAGGTGCTGGTCATCGGTCCAGCCGGGGAGCGGCTGGTGCGCTTCGCCACCGTGCAGCATGCCGAGGAGAACGCCGCCGGGCACAGCGGGTTTGGGGCGGTGTGGGGAAGCAAAAACCTCAAAGCCATCACCGCCTATGGCACCGCCGGTGTGCCGGTGGCTGACCCCCAGGCACTGTGGGAGGAGGTGCGCCGGTTGGGCACTTACCGGCCTTCCCCCAATCATTCGATCCTCTACGCCGGGCAACTGGAGCGCAAGAAGCCGGTCTGCAGCCAATCTTGCACCTTCAACTGCGTGGTCGCCAACTTCGGCCAGGCCGAAGATGGGCGCACCGTCCCTGGGCTGTGCGTGGGCGGGTTGGCCTGGATCAGCGAGACCGAGATGAAGGGCACCCGTTACCAGGGTGGTGGGATGGAGGTGCCGGAATCCCAAAACTTCGAACTGCGTAAGGAGGCCACCCTGGCCGATCGCTGCAATGCCCTGGGGCTGGATGTGTGGTTTCGCCTGGTGATGCAGCCCTGGTTGATCGCCTGCCAGCAGCATGGCATCCATGCGCTGCGCGGCCACCCGATTGACCCCAACAACCCGGCCTGGTTCGAGGGCTTCATGCACGGGCTGGCCTACCGCCAGGGGTTGGGAGCGCTGTTTGCCGATGACCTGCGCCGGCTGATGGACGAGCTGGAAGGCGAGCTGCCAGACGATCTGATTGCCCTGGGGCGAGAGCTGGAGTTTGGCTTCGGCTTCCCGGCCCACCGCGAGGGCCGCTTTTGGGACGAGGAGCCACTGCCCTTCTGGGTGATCTCGGCCATGATGCACGCCAGCGAGAGTCGCGACCCGACCATCGGCACGCACTCCGCCTCGCTGCTGCTGGCCGATTTCCTCCTGCTGGCCGATCGAGACCTGGCGCTGCGCAAATTCCGCACCCTCTCCGAGAAGGTGTGGAACGACCCAGAGGCGCTGGAGCCGACCTTCGAGAACAAGGCTCCGCTGGCGATCTGGAACCAGGACCAGCACATCGTGATCGATTCGCTGCCGCTGTGCGATTTCGCCTTCCCGCAGGTCATGCGCCCGATCGGCAGCCTGGAGGAATGGCAGCAGGCCGAGGATATCTCCGGCGACCTGGATTACGACCTGCGCCTGCTGAAGGCAGTCACCGGGTTGGTGCTCAGTCGCCAGGAGCTGACCCATTACGCCCGCCGGGCTTTCACCCTGGAGCGCCTGATGCTGGCACGTGCCGGCCGCGCCCGCCCGATGGAAGAGGGGCTGGCACCGCACTTCAAGCTGCCCTGCCGGGCAGATGGCACCCTGATCGAGCCAGAAGGCTTCTCGCACCTCCTGGATGAATATTACATTGCCCGCGGCTGGGACCTGGAGCTGGGCTGGCCCAAACCCGAGACCCTCCAGGAGCTGGGGCTGGCAGAGGCCATCCCTGAGCTGGAACGGCTGCGGGAGAAGGAGAGGAAACCATGACAACCCTTGCGTTATTCGGTGCAGCGGGGAAGATGGGCACGCGCATCTCTCGACGGTTGCACCAGGCACCCCAGTACTGCACGCTGTACGTGGAAGCGGGCGAGTCCGGCCAGGAGCGCCTGCGCCAGCGCGGCGACCCGGCCACCCCGCCTGAGACGGCCGCCCGAGAGGCAGATGTGGTGATCCTGGCCATTCCCGATAAGCTGATCGGCACGGTGGCCGGGCAGATCGTGCCTCTCCTCAAGCCGGGAACGATGGTGATCTGCCTGGACCCGGCTGCCCCGTTCGGCGGCGAGCTGCCCGAGCGAGCGGATATCACCTACTTCATCTGCCACCCCTGCCACCCGCCGGTGGTCAACGATGAGACCGATCCCGAGGCGCGCATGGATTTCTTCGGGGCGATCAAGGCCAAGCAGCACGTGGTGGCAGCGCTGATGCAGGGACCGGAGCAGGATTACGCCCGTGGCGAGGAGATCCTGCGCATCATCTTCGCCCCGGTGATGAACATCTACCGCGTGACGGTCGAGCAGATGGCCATCCTGGAGCCGGCCCTCTCCGAGACGGTCGCCCTGACCTGCATGGTGATCATCACCGAGGCCATCGAGGAGGCCGTGCGGCGCGGCGTGCCGGCTGAGGCAGCTCGCCAGTTCATCCTGGGGCATATCAACGTGGATATCGGCATCCTGTTCGGCTATATCGACGCCCAGCTTTCGGATGGGGCCAAGATGGCGGTCAGCCGCGCCCGCCAGAGCATCTTCCAGCCCGATTGGAAGAAGGTCTTCGAGCCAGAGAATGTCCTGGCGGAAGTCAAGGCAATCACGCAGAGCATCACCGTCAAGAAAGGATAAAGGCATGATGAGTGAATTCAATCAAGCCAACCGGCTGCTCAAAGAGTTCAAAGGGGATAGCTACCTGCACGGCGTGGGAGTGTTGGGGCAGGTTGGGGAGCGAGTGGCAGGGCTGTGCAAGGGATCCGCCCGGGCGCTATTTGTCAGCGACCGCTTCCCCGGCTCAGAGCCGTTCCTGGTGACCATCCGCCAGTCGCTCGGGTGGGCCGGGGTGCAGGTGGTAGCCGAGGAGGCCGGGGCAGCCCCCAACGCGCCGCGTCAGGATGTGGAGCGCATCACCCAGGCCATGGGCCAGGTCAGGCCGGATGCGCTGGTCAGCTTCGGTGGCGGCAGCACGATCGACGCGGTTAAGGCAGCCAATATCCTCTACACACTGGGCGGCAGCATCGAGGACTACTTCGGCACCGGGCTGGTGAGCCAGGCGCTGGCAACTCAGGGCAGGCAACTCCTGCCGCACGTCGCCATCCAGACCGCCGCCAGCTCCGGGGCGCACCTGACCAAGTACTCCAACATCACCGACCTGGCAACCGGCCAGAAGAAGCTGGTGGTGGATGATGCGATCGTCCCGCCGCAGGCGGCCTTCGATTACCAGGTGACGCTCAGCGCGCCGCTCTCGCTGACCGCTGACGGGGCTCTGGACGGCATCTCGCACGCCCTGGAGGTGCTCTACAGCGCGGTGGGCAAGCCAGCCTACCCCAATGTGCTGCCGGTGTCGCTGGAAGCTATCCGCCTGGTGGTGACCTACCTGCCCAAAGTGCTCAAGGAGCCCGCCAACCTGGACGCCCGCCACGCCCTGGGATTGGCGACCGACCTGGGCGGCTACACCATTATGCTGGGCGGCACCAACGGCGCTCACCTGACCAGCTTCTCGCTGGTGGATATCCTCAGTCACGGGCGGGCCTGCGGGTTGCTCAACCCTTACTACACTGTGTTCTTCGCCCCGGCGGTTGAGGAGCCGCTGTACCAGGTGGCCCAGATCTACCACCAGCAAAGCTACCTGCCGGAAGACCCAGCTCACCTTTCCGGGCGTGCGCTTGGGCTGGCTACCGCTCGGGCGATGATTTCCTTTGAGCGGGCGATCGGCTTCCCTGCCACGCTGGGTGAGGTGCCCGGCTTCAGCCCGGCGCATATCGAGAAGGCACTGGCAGCCGCCAAGGACCCGCAGCTCAAGATGAAGCTGGAGAACATGCCCGTGCCGCTTTCGGCCGAGACGGTCGATGAATACATGGCGCCCATCCTGCGCTCTGCCCAGAGCGGGGATTTGGAGCTGATCAAGAATATGCAGTAGATAGGAGTCAGCATGCACTATCATTCCCAGGCCCTCATCCACGAAATTTCCGCCCTGGCGCAGCGTTTCCGCATCGAGGTGCTCAACATGGTCTATGAGAACCAGACCGGGCACATCGGCGGGGCATTCTCAGCGGCGGAGATGGTCACCGCGCTGTATTTCCACCACCTGCGGATCGACCCGGCCCGCCCGGATTGGCCGGAGCGCGACCGTTTTCTTTTCTCCAAAGGGCATGCCTGCGCCATGCTCTACGCTGCCCTGGCTCACCGCGGCTTCTTCCCGGTGCAGGAGCTGCATACCTTCCGCCAGATCGATAGCCGCCTGCAGGGCCACCCTGACTGCCACAAGCTGCCAGGGGTGGAGATCTGCGCTGGCCCTCTGGGTCATGGCGTGGCAGTGGGGGCTGGCATGGCGCTGGCACTGCGCGGCCCGGTCAACCCCAGCAAGCCTTCCTCGCTGAGCGCCCCCTCCAGCCGGGCAGCGCTGGCACGGGTCTACGTGATGGTGGGGGATGGCGAGATCAACGCCGGGGTGATCTGGGAGGGCGTGATGACCGCCGCCAAGTATCACCTGGGCAACCTGAAGGTGCTGCTGGACTACAACGGCATCCAGCAGACCGGGGCGACTGCCGACGTGATGCCGACCGAGCCGATCGCAGATAAATGGAAGGCCTTCGGCTGGCACGTGCTGGAGATTGATGGTCACAACGCTGGGCAGGTGCTCGATGCCCTCGACCTGGTCGATGAGGTGCATGCCCACCCGTCGGTGATCATCGCCCGCACAACCAAAGGTAAGGGGGTGAGCTTTATGGAATACGACAACCGCTGGCACGGTACGCCGCCCAACGCCGAACAGTACCAGAAGGCCCTGGCCGAACTGGAGGAAGGATTAGCCAAATGGCAGCCACAATGAGTCCGTTCCCCACCACCAACCGCCCGCCACTGCGCCCAGATGCCCCCGGCGCCCTGATCAACATGCGCAAAGCCTACGGCGAGGCGCTGGTCAGGCTGGGCGGCACGCATCCCAATGTGGTGGTGCTCAGCGCAGATGTCTCCAACTCCGATTTCAGCTTCATGTTCCAGGAGGTTTACCCGGAGCGCTTCTTTAATGTCGGCATCGCCGAGCAATCGCTGGTGGATGTGGCTGCCGGGCTGGCCTATACCGGCAAGGTGGCCTTGGCCAATACCTTCGCCTTCCTGTTTGCCACCCGGGCGCTGGAGATGGTGCGCACCCACCTGTGCTACGGGGGAGCCAACGTCAAGCTGATGGCGGCCTACGCCGGCATCTCCGATTCCTACGACGGCCCCACCCACCACGCCATCAGCGACCTGGCCATCCTGCGCTCGCTGCCCAACATGACCGTGGTGGTCCCCGGCGATACGCTGGCAGTGGCGAAGTTCTTGCCGTTGGTGGCCGATTGGGATGGGCCGGTGTATTTCCGCATGAACCGCAACGAGGTCCCGCTGCTTTTTGACGAAAGCTACACCCCGCAGATTGGCAAAGCCATCCGGCTGCGTCCGGGCAATGACCTGACCCTGGTGGCCTGCGGTTTAATGGTCAGCCGCTGCCTGGAAGCTGCCCACCTGCTGGAGAAAGAGGGCATCATGGCGGCGGTATTGGAGGTGCATACCCTCAAGCCATTGGATGAGCAGGCCATCCTGCAGGCCTCCGAGGAGACCGGTGCCCTGGTCACCGCCGAGGAGCATAGCATCCTGGGTGGGCTGGGTGGAGCGGTGGCTGAGGTGGTCAGCGAGCGCTGCCCGCGACCGGTGGTGCGGGTGGGCATCGCCGACCGCTTTGCCGAGAGCGGTCCTTACCCGGCCATCCTCGACCGCTACGGCCTTTCGGTGCCGGATGTGGTTGCCGGGGCTAAGAAAGCCTTAAAGCTGAAGGGAAAGGGTGAAAATGCAATCTGGTGAAAAATAGGCGGGACCAACGACCCACGCCAGATTGGCCCTACATCAATCGCCCCAACTCGGCAACCAGCCGCTCGATCTGCTCGGAGGTGTGCGTGGCAAAGATGGCGATGCGCAGTGCGCCTCCGGGAGGCGTGCTGGTGTAGGAACGCACCAGGGGCACGGCGATGCCCTGCTGGAGCAGGCCCTCTTTGATGCGCTCCAGGCTGATCCCGTCGCGCCGCGGCAGGCACAGGATGGGGACGGGGGTATCCTCCAACTCCCAGCCCAGGGCGCACAGGCCGCGGCGTGCTCTCGCCACATTGGCCCACAGGCGCTGGCGCAGCAGGGGCGTGCTGCGCGCCAGGGCCAGGGCACGCGCTGAGGCTGCCGCCACCACCAGCGGCGGCGGGCTGGCGCCGGCGAAGATGCGCGAGTAGCGTTCGATCTCCGTCACCCAGCTTGCTTCCCCCCAGACCAGGCCACCATAGCCTCCCAGGGCCTTGGCAAGCGTCCCGGAAGCCCGGCAGCACTCCTCCTGGACACCGTAATATTCCGGCGTGCCGCGGCCATTGGGTCCCAGCACCCCCACGGCGTGGGCGTCATCCAGGTAAACCAGGCCGCCGTAGGGCCTGACCAGTTCCAGATAGCCCGGCAGCGGGGCGATCTCGCCGGAGACCGGAAAGACGCCATCGCTCATCACCAGGGGGCGCTGGTTGGGGCGCAGCTCCTGGCGCAGGCATTCGGCCAGGTGCTCGACCTGGCGGTGGTGGAAGGGGGTGATGGGCTGGTTGGTGGCCTGGGCGGCATCCCACAGGCTGAAATGGGCGGAGGAGTCGATGAAAATATGGTCGAAGCGGCTGCCGGTGCCCTGGCACAGGACGGACATTCCCAGGTAGCCGGTGGGAAAATAGAGCACTTTTTCGGCCCCGAAAAAGGCGCAGGCCTCCCGCTCCAGCTCATCGTAGACCGGGTGCTCGCCAAATCCACCGCGCGAGGTGGCAGTGGCGAGGCCATAACGCTGCAGGGTATCCTGGGCGGCCTGCAGGACCTCAGGGTGCGATTGCAGCCCCAGGTAGCCGGTGCCAGCGAAGTAATCGTACGAACGCCCGTCGAGGGTGATTCGCGCTCCAACCGGGCTTTGCATGCGAAGGTCCATTGAGGCCAAGTATAGCACTTTGTGCCGCGTGCTATAATGGACAGGACTTTGGTTCTCCCAGGAGCTCCTCATGGATCAAACGATCGTCCTCGTTCATACCGTCTCCCCCCTGATCGCAGTCTTCGACCGGCTGGCAGCCACGCTGCTGCCCGGCGTGCGGCTCAAGCACATCCTGGATGAGCCGCTGCTGGAGGCGATCAGCCAGCGCGGCGGGCTGGCCGATATGGACGCCTGGCGGCTGCTGGCGCATGTCTCGCTGGCCGAGCAGATCGGGGCGCGGGCAGTGCTGGTCACCTGCTCGACCGCCTCACCCCTGGTGGACCAGGTGCGCAAGCGGGCGCACCTGGCTGTATTCAAGATCGACGAGGCCATGATCAGCCAGGCGGTGGAGAGCGCTGCCCACCTGGGTGTGCTGGCGACCAACCCGCTCACCCTGCCGCCCACCCGCCAGCTGCTCGAACAGCAGGCCGAGCGCGCCGGCCGGCAGGTGGAGATCGAGCTGGTGCTGGTCGAGGGGGCATTCCAGGCCTTCCTGAGTGGGGATGGCGCGCTGCACGACCGGCTGGTGCGCCAGGCCTACCTGGACCTGGCCCCGCGGGTGGGGGCGGTGGTGCTGGCACAGGCCAGCATGGCGCGCGTTTTGGAGGTCCTCCCGCCGGAAGAGCGCCCGGTGCCGCTCTTTTCCAGCCCGCACCTGGTGCTGGAAGCGGTCGGAAAATACCTGGCTATTCATGGCTAACCGAAGGATACCTACACGCATGTCCGATACCACAACCGAATCCCATATTCGTCAGCGCCTGGGCATCCCACCGGAGGCCCGGCAGGTGCTGGTCTTCGCTGAGAGCAGCCACTGGGATCCCAACTGGCTGTATACGTCAACCGGGTATTTCGAGCGCTACGTGCGCGGCAATCTGGATATGGCCCTGGAGCAGCTCGAGCGCCAGCCCCGGCGGGTGTATTCGATCGAGTGCATGTTCTTCCTGCGCATGTATTGGGAGGCGTGCCCCGAGAACCAGGAGCGCATCCGCCGGCTGGTCAACCAGGGGCAGCTGCGGTTGACCTCCAGCGGGGTGACCACCGCCGACACCCTGCTGCCCCACACCGAAGCCATCCTGCGCGATTTCTTGCTCGGTCAGGAGTGGCTGCGCGCCAACGGCCTGGCCCAGGAGCCGCGCCTGGCCTACTTCCCGGATAGCTTCGGCTGCTCGCCCCACCTGCCCTCGCTCTTGAACGCGGCCGGCTTTGACCGGACCGCCTTCACCCGGGTGGATGGCATGTTCTTCATGGGCTGCGATTACGACCTGCCCTCCCGCTTCCAGTGGCCAGGCTCAACCGCCGCCCTGCTGATGAAGCAGAAAAAAACGCTCGATTTCTACTGGAGAGATAACCAGGGCGGCCAGTTGCTCTGCCACTGGAACGCCTACGCCTATGGGCAGGGCGATATGCTGGCCTACAGCGGATTTGCCCGGGTGTACCTGGTGCCCTATTACCGCGCCGATCCCAGCGAGAAGCGCGTCGCCAGCCGCATCCGCGAATACGTGAAGCAGCTGGCCCCCTATAGCCGCACCCCCTACCTCTTTTGCCCGATCGGTTACGATTTTAATGCCCCCATTCCAGACCTGGTGGAGCTATTGGAGCGCTACAACCAGCACCAGTACCCGCAAACTGGCGTGTGGGCGGTCAACGCCGGTCTGGATGACTACCTGGCACTGGTGGAGTGCCAGCGCGAGAAACTGCCGGTGCTGGAATTTGACCCCAACCCCTATTGGACCGGCTTTTATTCGGCCCGCCCCTCGCTCAAGCGCCTCAGCCACAAGCTGACCGATACGCTGCTGCTGGCGGAGTGCCTGGCTCTGCAGCCGGAAAATTCGACTCTCATTGCAGGCCCCGCCCCTGCTGGTCAGGATCCGCTGGGCCTGGATGAAGCCTGGTGGAGCGCGGCGGTCGCCAACCATCACGATTTCATCACCGGCACTGGCTCCGACGAGGTGGTGGAGGGTGAGCAGGTTCCGATGCTCCAAAAGGCACTGGAGCAGGCCCAGGCAGCCATCGCCCACCTGCAGGCAAACCTTCCCCCTCCAGCAGAGGTCCGGTCTGCGCCATTGCCCGAATGGCAGCAGGGCCAGGGCCGGCTGGTGGTGCGCACGCCGTTTTACACCCTGGAGCTGAGCGAAGAATCCGGCGGCTGCATCACCCGCGCCTGGCTACCGGAAAACCAGGCGCTCCTGCTTGAAGGACCCTCCAACGACCTGGTCAGCTATCGCGATGGGGGTGGGTTGTGGCGCATGGGGCACGAGTTCCCCGGTGGCACCTGGCGGGAGCTAGGGCGCGCCAGCCAGAAGCCGGCTCGCCTGGAGGTGAGCGCCGGGGAAGACGGCCTGCTGGTAAGCTGCACCGTCGAGCTGGATGGCATGCCCCTCACCCGCCGGCTGTGGCTGCGCGCCGATTCCCCAGTGCTGCGCGGCCAGGTGGAGGGGCAGGCCCTGGATGGGCGCACCGTGACCGTGCGCTTTGCCACCGAGATCGAGACGCAATCGCTGGTGATGGATCAGCCAGGCGGGGTGTTGCGCCGGCCCATCGAGAAGAAATATCGCCCCACTTTCTGGCCGCTGCACAGCTTTTTCTTCGTGCAGGCTGCGGCGGAGGGGCGCGGGGTGGCTTTCCTGCGCGGCATCCCCGGGGCTGCCGCCTACCGTCCGGGCGGCGCCGTGGAGCTGGTGGCGCAGCGCAACGCCAATCAGGAGAAGGCCTTCGGGCGGGTGACCTTCCTGGGCATGCCGGTGAACGGGCACGAGCGGCGCAGCTCGGTCATCGATTACGCCCTACTCTTCACCCCCTCTGGCGATTGGCTTGCCAACCGACTGGCAGGCGCTTCTGCCGCGCTCAACGTGGCTTACCCGGAGCGCGCCCGTTTCGAGGTGTGGGCCGGTCGGCTGGTAGAGATCGACCCGCCCGCCGCACAGCTCCTGGCAATCAAGCCAGCCAGTCGGGGAGAAGGTTGGATCCTCAGGTTGTGGGCGCCCGGGCAGGCCGGGCAAAGGGTTCGCCTGCGCCTGCGGCAAGGGGAGGTGAAGAAAACCTGCCTGTGCGATGCGCGCGAGCGCGATCTGCGACCCCTGCCGGTGCGGGAAGGCTGGGTGGAGCTGGAGTTGCCCGGCTCGCTGGCGACCGTGCGCCTGATCTAGCCTCTCCTTTAAGCAGCAGGTCTCCACCTTGTGCGCACCCACCAGGCTGAGACCGGTGCACACAGGATCCAGATTGCATAAGCCACGGGTACACTCAGGAAGGCCAGGGGAATGGCCAGGGTCAAACCCACCGCCACCAGCAACATAATCCTGGAAACTCTTTGAAGGATGCGCGGGTCGGCGTCTTCCGCCAGGAGTTGCAGGTTGGTAGCTGCATGGGACCAGACCGCCCAGGCACTGATGCAGTAGAGAATGCTGTTGGCCGAAAGGCACCCTGCCGCGATGGGATTCAGGGGGTAGGCTCCCAGGATGGCTGCCGTAACGGGATAGAGTGTGATGAACAATAAATTGACCAGCGAAAGCAGGACCATCGGTCCGTCTGCGAGGCGGATGAGGCGGAAATTAAAAATGTGAATGGTCCAATAGCCGGCGATTGAGGCAAATGCAATGAGATACACGAAGAACCCAGGGAGCATCTGCCGCAGCGCAGCCACCAGGTTGCCGCTCTGGGAGGGCAGCTTCAGGTCCAGAACGAGCAACGTCATGGCGACGGCAAACACGCCATCGATCAGAGCGACCAGTCTCCCCAGATCCAAAAGATGTGGACCCGATTGTGGTTGAGTTGTCATAAGCCTCCAGGTGGGTGAACCAGGACAGATGGATCGGCGAAAGCGCCTCTTGCGGCTGGCGATGAGCGGGCTACCTCATGCCAGACGCTGAGCTCGCCTGCGGGACGTAAAGCAAACGTCTCCCGTTGGTCTTCTAATCGGCGAGAAACCTTAGAATCTTCTCGTTGACCGTCTCGGGAGCGGTGTATCCGGCGCAGTGATTGGCATTCGGAATCATCTCGGCTTTCAATCCGGATACCAGCCGGGTGGCGCGCTGGATGACGCGCTCTGGCTTATAAAGCACTTCATGGTCGCCGATCAGCAGGAGCACGGGGGTTCGGATTTTGCGCAGCTCCTCATCGCTGAAGACACCGGGAGGCGGGTTGTGGGTGGGCCGGTAGCGGGGGTAACCGGCAATTTGGGCGATGGTGCGCAGTTGTGCGATTTTCTCGTCCATGGGAAAACCCTGCCAGATCCAGGCGGCTGCCTTATGAACCAGGCGTTCTGAGCGAATCAGAGGTGCAATCCAGTAGCCCGGAATGATGGTATGCCAGTAGATCGGCCAGATCTGCACAAAGGTGGCTGCCGGGCTGATCAGCACCACTTTCTTGACCCGCTCCGGCAAATAAAGGGCTGTGTTGAGGGTCAGGTAACCACCATAGGAGTTGCCGACCATAAAAGTGCTCTCGATCTGCAATCCATTGAACAGGTCAGCAATCCAATCGGCGAATTCCCGGCGGCTGCGCACTAGGCGGGTGAGGATGCTTCGGTTCAGATCACCAATCACGTCGACCGCACAAGTTTGGTAGTGTTGGCTGAGCGGCCCAACGTTTCGATACCAAAGGGTGGAGCCTCCTCCTGCAGGATGCAAGAGTACCAGGGGAGGAGCGTCTTTCGATCCACTGGCAATCACGTGGGTATCGCCAAAGCGGGTGGGGATGTAGAGTTCCTCGAAGGGAACCGGCCATTGTTTTAAAACAGCCTCATAGGCCGCATTAAACTGGGCCTCGATTTCAGGAGACCAGAACATACGAATCCTCTCTGACATAATTTTCTCGCTTTCTAATTTCAACACAGTACAGCACTGGATCTTCACCCCGGAAACATGAGTGCCATCGGTCTTCCAAGGGTTCGATATCCAGGGCAGTCTTATGACTGAGGTTTGTCCCGGAGGAACCCCACCATCCGCTGGCTGATGCGTGGGAAGTCGGGTCCGATCCAGAAAAAATGCCCGGTGAAACCGGCTTCGCATAGCTCGGCATGCGGGATGTGCTCCAGCGACCACTCGGCATGGCTGAAGGGCACCGAATTGTCCTCCCGGCTGTGCACCACCAGGGTTGGCTGGCTGACTGCCTTCAGCAAGTTCTCGCCGACGGTATGGGCACCATCGTTCAGCGCCCCTTGCCGGGAGGAGCGCCCCTGATAGAAGCGGCAGATCCCTTCCACATCCCCAGCGGAGAGCTTGCTCAGGCCGTCGTTGGGGTCGTGGGTGGAGAAGATCGCCAGGGTCTGGCGGGCCATGCTGCGCGGCGATAGCCTACTCATCAATCCCAACATACCCCACATTAAACCGTGCAATGGCCCGTAGAAGACGGTCTGGCTCTTGTACGTAGGCTCATTCGGACGATCCTCCGGCCTAGTGATCGCCGCGGCCAGGATCAGGCGCTCCACTCGCTGTGGAAAACCTGCCGCCAGCGCCACCCCGGTTGGCCCGCCACCGGAGATGGCCAGCACCAAGCAGGTCTGCACCTGCAGGCTATCCAGCAAGGCAATCAGGCTCTCCGCCGCCTGGCCGGCGCTCCGGCCGACCTCAAGCGAGGTGCGCCCGTAACCCGGGCGGGAGGGCGTCAGCACACTGAAACCGGCTGCCACCAGCGGCTGCGAAAGCTCTGTGGAGAAGCAGTTACTTGAGGTGCCGTGGCAAACCAGCACCACCGGCCTGCTGCCCAACAGGGTGTATTCGATAAGCCCCCTGGAGGTTTGAGCCATTTGACTCTGCATATTTTTCTGCCTGCCATAGTCGGTCATTTAATCATCCTTTCAAGCTGTTTGACTTCATCGCGCCAGCCATACACATGGCGCAGGTTTTCCTCTAGCTTGGCCGGGTCTTTCTCGTATCCCTTGGCCAGCTCGGCAAGATGGTTGTAATACCCGGCGAGTTTCTGCAGGGGTGGCGGGGAGATGGCCTGATCCCCTCGCAGATTTTCTTCCAATCGCGCCAGCGCATCCAACCACTCTTCCACCGGCATCCCCGCCACCTTCTTGAAGTCACGGATGACCCATTGCCGCTCGAACAGCGAGCGTCGTTTCCAGTCATCCGATTGTTCCTTTAGGGTAGTACGCACACGTTCACACAAAGCCCGCGCCGGCTCCCGTTCTTCGGAATGCAACACGGCGGGTTTATTTTCCGTCTCCGCCGCGCCAAAGCGGATATCCGCGGCTTTGAGCGCCTGGATAGACGAAATCTCCTGTCCGCGGAACTTCTCGGCAAAAACGATGGCCGCGGCGAATCCGGCGCCAGCCTCTTCCACCGAAAGCACCGCGTTTTTATTCAGCGCGAAGAATTCATCCACGGTCATGCCCATCTGGGGTACCAGTTGCTCCACAGCTTTCGATGCAGTTTCGGTGGGCACGAGACCCGGGCCGATCGTAAAGGCAATGACGTTTGTATTGGCGAGTTCAGCATCCAAGGTGTTTGCCAGATGCACCTGGGCGGCTTTGAAAGTTTCGTATCCACCGAGGAAAGCTGTCCCGGTGGATGAAACGCATGCAAACACGCCGTGATTGCGGCGGATCATATCGGGCAGAAAGGTCTTTGCCATCAACACCGGCCCGCGCAGATTCACGCGATAGCTGGCGTCCCATTTTTCAATCGGCACATCTTTGACTTCGCCAAGCACTGCTATCGTCGCATTGTTGATGACTGCATCCACTTTGCCAAACCGGCGCACAGACTCGTTATATAAATTCTGCACACTATCCTCATCCCCCACATCGGTGTGGACAAACAGCACGCTTTCCGGGCTGAACTCTGCACCTAAGATCCGCGCTGCCTTTGATCCGCTCTGTTCATTGATCTCTGCAATGACCACCTTTGCCCCGAGCCAGAGCAAAGCACGCGCAGCTTCGAAGCCGATCCCTCCGCCTGCTCCGGTCACGATCACGGTTTCTCCGCGTAGAGCTGCGGGAGTCAGGCCGAGTTGAGAGATAACCATTTTTTAGCGACCTATCTCGGGCTGCGGCGGCAATATTGGCGTACGGCTGGATGCAGCGTCAGAAGCGCCAACACAACCCCCCAGACCAGGTAGAGGATGTGCAGAAATCCCACCGGGATCCATTGGATCTGGACAATGATCCAGATAGCCACCGCCACGCCCGCCGCCAGCGATGCCGCCCAGCTCCAATGAAATTGCTTGAAGGGATTGAGCAGGTCCGGCCAATGCCAGGCTGGCTGCTTCCATAAACTGTAGGCGACGGCTATCGGAAAGATGCCCACAAAAGTGAAAAGCAGCAGGCCCGGGATGAGAAAATTAGGAAACGGGGTGTTTTTCAAAACACTGATGGGCATCTGGAGCAGGTGTCCATCCGGCGCCAGGATAAAGGATCCCCCACCCGCTAAGGCGCCCAATCCTAGAAGAAACTGCAGCACGATCAACAGCCAGACCACGGAAGAGCGAGATCGGGTTTTGGTTTTCACGTTGGATTCTCCATTTCCTCATGTTGCTATTTCATCGGTGCTTACACTGACCAGGCCGAGTTTCAGAGCGCGGATGCGACTGGATGCCAAACAACGCCAGTCCGGCGGCCTCCTGGAATAAAATCCACACATCCACCAGTGGGGGTAGCTAAAAAAGAGGGTGGAAACTCAGATCCGCCCTTCGCTGAAGAGAACAACCTGGAATTTCGTCAGTTCCGCCTGATCAGTCCCGCAGGGTTGCCGTTCCCACCAGGGCCAGACCGCCCACGATGAGCAGGACCGGCCAGAACAGGCCGATATTCAGCCCCAGGAGGAAGACCAGCGCCAGGACGGTCAGGATAATTCCCCAGGTCAGCGATCCGGCGCCACGCCGCGTCAGCCGGTTGTTGTCCTGGAAGCTATCCCAGGCTGCCACGTAAGACCAGAAGGCAGGGATCAAAATAAACAGCGCCCACCAGTTGGTCAAGAACGGGATATTCAGGTTTTGCAGCAGGAAGACCACGCCCAGCAGGATCAGGATGGCGCCACCGATCCAGGGGTAAGAGTGCCTGGCATGCCGGTGGGTGGGTTCGGCGAGGGAGGGAGGGACGCTGACTGGTGCGCTTTCTGACGGGGTCGGGGAACTGGAAACGGGGGTTGCCGGCGGATTGGGCTCTGGAATGGGTTCTTGGGCTTGAGTATCCATCGTTTATTCTCCTTCAATGGCGATCACATTGAATATACATCAAAATGGTAAAGTTACAAGAGGTTTCCCTCACAGGTGCAGGGGTTTCCTGACCCAATTGCTGAACAGAAAAGTGGCCGGGATGCTGACCAGGGTCACCAGGATAAACTTGACCAACGGGGGCAGGTCCAGGCTGAGCACCGCAAACTGGAAGAGCAACACCCCGAACAGGTGAAAAATGTAGGCGGCGTACTGGCTCTGGCCCATCGCTCTGGCGATTCGACCCTGGAAATCGAGCATCTCGCGGAACAGGACGGTCAGGCCAATGCACATCCCGCAGCACAAGATCATCTCCCAGATGGGATAGATGATCCCCATGGCGGTATCGTTGTACGGCAGGAGACTCTTGTACACCAGCAGCGCATACCCGTACCACAGCCCGGCAGCGACCAGGCCCACTGCCAGCCAGGTGTAGCCAGCCCGGGTGGAGAAAGAGGAGAACCACTGTTTGCGGTAGGCCACCAGGCCAATGATGTAAAAAGCCAGGTCACGCGGCAGATCGGCAAACGCTACCCGGATGAAGCCCAGCAGGTAGGTCCACTGGTCGATATGAAAGAAAATGCGGACCACCATCAACACCACCGCCAGGGCCAAAGCAAAGGCCAGGATCGGCAGGTAGCCTGGCGGGTTTGCCTCCACCGGGCTGGCTGGGGCCGGTGCAGGCCGAAGCATGCGCCAGAGGGCGTAGCAGGCGCCGAAGATCAGCAGGTGCTCCAGGAACCACAGGTGGCCAACCTCGATCGGTAAAATCGAGGGGCTATGGAAAACGAAGAGCTTAAGTGGGATCATCAACAGGCCCATAGCCAGCACCGGCAGGCCCAGGCGCAGCAGGCGGTTCTTTAAAAAGCGGCGCGGCCCATTCGAATCGCAAGACATGACGGTGAAATAGCCCGCGATCATGAAGAACAGGCTCATGAAGAACGAGCGGTTGACCGTGAAGAACGGCCCCAGCACGGGAGCACGCAGCGCTTCCTGGATCGGCCAGTCGCCGCCGGTCGGCCCATAGGCCTGGCCGACGTGGTGAGCGATCAGCAGCATCGTCAGCGCTACGCGCAGATTATCGAGGTACAACAAGCGTTTGGTTGCCATTTTGCATCATCTCCTGTGGTTGACCAGCTTGATCCATTTTGCGACCAGCGCTCTCCCGGCTGAGGAGTCCCAATCTTTTTCAATGTCGGCGTGGCATTGCGATCCCATGCCAGGGCGATCGTGGTGGCAAAAACGACATTCCAGTGGCTGGTATCCTGTTCCATGCAGCTCACATTGGTTACTGATGAAGAAGGTACAACCCCTGGAGGCGTATTCATTCAACGCAAAGATCATCTCACAGCCCTTGAAAGCGGGGGAAAGGACTCCGAAGGTGAATTCAGGAGCCATCTCCAGCATCATCCGTTTCCAATATCCTGCCTGGATGGCACCGGCTGCCTCTGCCACCGTCCACCAGCCAGGACGGGCGCAGTAACCTATGCAAATCTCACAAGAACAGGGCGGTGAGGGTGGATATTTCCGAGCCAGTACCTTGGTCCATGTATTCGGTTTCACATTTTGCTCCTGGCGCTTTGATTTTACAGGAAAATCGCTGATAGGAGATAAGGCATTAAGGGCCGGTTCTCCAGGAATGACCCGCTGCGCCCCGCCTACCGTTGGAACCGTAGGGGCGCAGCGAGATCATTCATCCCGCCCATCAACCAATCACTAACTGCGCCCCATTGCAGGACCGAATCCGTATACCGGTGAAGAAAGGAACCACAGATAGGACACAGATGAACACTGATCAATCTTGCAATGCCCCGCCCTCAACCATGATTGTCCGGCTGTAGGGGCGCAGCGAGATGATTCACGCCACCCATCAGCCAATCACTGGCTGTGCCCCATGGCAGCCCCCGCCGATCAATCCCGGCCCGGCCGCGCTCCAATGCAATACCCCGCTCCGTCCCAGACCATGGTTGTACGTCCGTAGGGGCGCAGCGAGATGATTCACGCCGCCCATCAGCCAATCACTGGCTGCGCCCCATGGCAGCGCCCGCCGATCAATCCCGGCCCGGCTGCGCCCCGATCCAATCGCTATCTCAGGGTGTGGGAAGCGGCCTGACCCTGACTGCGTCGGTCGCCATGCGGCCCTCTTCGCACACCAGCGCCACACCGCCGGAGGGCAGCGAGCCATCCTGCACCTCGAAGAGCTGCGCATCGCCCAGCCAGGCGCGAATCCAATCACCCTGCACCTCCAGGGCCAGCGGGTAGGTCTGCTCATAGCGCCAGGCCAGGTCCGCCTCGGCCAGGACCGTCTCACCATCCAGCGCGCGCACCAGCCGCACCTTCCCCTGCGGCGCCAGCAGCAGGGCATAGTAACGTTGCAGCCCCTGCACCCGGGCCGCGATTCCGCAGGCGGTCAGCATGTGCGGCACCAGGTCGGCCTCCAGCCGGTAGTTGGTCCACTGGCGCGTGCCCTGGATGATCATGCCGCGGCCTTCATTCTGGATGATGCGGAACGGCTCGCCGCGCGATTCAAAGGCGCTGGCCGAGCAGGTCCAGGTGCGCTTCCAGAGTTGCCCGCGGCCCCCAGCCGGTGCGGTGAAGGTCACCTCAGGCTCGCCATCCCAGGCCAGGTAATCCAGGTAGACGGTGCCTTTATCTGGGGCGCTGGGGGTTGTCTGGCTGCCGGTCAGCTCGATGCCGACCTCGAAGATTGGGCAGCCGCCCAGGTCTCCGATCCGCCAGGTGAGCTCATGCGCCTGACCAGGATACAGCATCCCCTGTGGCCCATCCTGCCGGCAGGGCTGGTCCTGTGCATCGTAGAAGTTCAGAAAGAGGCGCGCCGTGACTGGCCCGGGATTGGCAGAGTCGGCTTCCAGCCTGGTGCTCACCACCTGCCCGGGGTAGAGGGTGGGGGAGGCCTGCAGGCCGTAGTGGGGCATCTTCAGCGTATCGGGAGGGATAAAGGTGGCGGTAGCTGCCTGGGCGTGCCGGCCGGGCGCCAGGTGGCGGTAGTGCAGCGCCAGGCTGCGCTTGCCGCGCTGTGAATGCCCGGCGACGTTCTCCAGCGCCAGGTTGCCGCGTCCCTCCGGGCTTTCATCGGGGAGAAAACCCTGCACCGCGCCGGGTAGCTCGAAGTGGAAGCGCGCCCCACCTTTCGGCGCCAGCGGCTTCAGCCCGGCCAACTTGCGTCCCAGGTTGGCGATGAAGTAGGTCTGCTGGACCGCGTCGGTCACTGCCCGGCCACCATCGGCGGTGGGGAGGTACAGGCGGTCGGACAGCGGGCCGCGCCAATCCGGCCCCAGGTCGATCCCGGCCAGCCCGTTGCGGATGCCCATCAGGCAGCCCAGGTTGCCTGAGTTGCAGTCCGTATCCCAGCCGGAAGTGTTGCAGATCATCAGCGATTTCTGAAAATCGCCCGCCCCGTAGAGCAATCCCAGGTGAATCAGGGCATGGTTGGGCACCATGTGGCAGTTGCCACCGTACTTATCGTAGCCGTAATGGGCTTCGATCTGCTGGCGGGCCATGCGCCAGTCCGGGTATTTCGCATGCCACTCGCGGATGTCTTGCACCATGCGGTAGATCACCGAATCGCGAGGGATGAAGGTCACCGCCGTGCTGATCAGGCGCTCGACGTCTGACTCGACAAATGCCAGGGCTTCCATCGCTGCCAGCACCTGGGCACCGTAGAGCGCCTCGCCATCGTGGCTGACGCTGCCGGCCTTGCGCGCCAGCTCCGCCGCCAGCTCGGGATCGCCCGGCGCCACCATCGCCCACCCATCGATGAAGATCTGTGCCCCGATCTGCTCGGCGACTGTCTTTCCGTTGACAGCAATCGAGCCGCTGGCCGGGGCAGGGATGCCGTGTTTCATGCGCAGGTAAGCGGTATGCTCGGTCGAGTTGCCCAGCCCGCCCCACCACAGCACGCTCTGCTCCTCGATCAGGTAGTTCATCCAGGTCTGCCCGATCTGGGCGGGGGTAATCTTCCTGCCGCTGGCGTAATCATCCAGGGCGCGCAGGAAGGTGAAGGTGCCGGAGATATCATCATCGGTGACGATCAGTGGCACATGGCGCTTCTCATGCACGTAATACCAGATCTCTCCCAGCTCGGCCATGATCCTATCGTAGGTCCAGCCCTCAAAAGGGCGTCCCAGGTACACGCCGATGATCTTGCCGAGCACCCCGGCATAGACGCGTTCAATGTAATCGGATGGTAAGGTCATGTGAATTCTCCTTTATTTTTTGCGTTGCTGAATCGATAATTCCGACAAGAAACCATAGCCAGTGCTTTCCCCGCTGGCCTGGTCAGAGACCTCGAGCCGCAGGCGCTTCCCGCTGAACTGCGCCAGGTCCACCTCCAGCGCCAGCCAGCCCGCGTGGGTGGTGGCCGGGCTGATCTCCTGGCGCAGCAGCTCCTGGCCGCCAGAGCGTACCAGCAGAGTCCAGGGTGCGCCATTCACCACGCCCGCCTCCAGGCGCAGAACGCTCTCCACGCCAGCGGGCAGGTCCACCTCGGTCGATAATGTGCAGGGCATCCAATCCCCGCCGCGTAGCAGCAGCACGCGCGGCCGGCCGCTCGCATCCTCCTTCATGCCCAGCAGGAAGTCATCCATGCAGCTGGTCACCCGCCAGCCAGGGGCGAATTTTCCCACCTGGCGTGCCAGTTGGAAGCCGCCGCCTCTGAGCGAGTCCAGCTCGGCCTCGGTATAGGTGCTGTTCTGGATCGGGCCTGGCTCCCAGGATTGCTCTAATGCTCCCGGGAGCGGTTTTTGCTGCGGGATGACAAATTCCTCCTGGCCTTCGGCGTTTGTTTCGATCTTTCCCCCGGCCTTCAGCACCGCCTGGCGCGCCAGCTTCTCGCAAACGTCAATCAGGCGGGTGAAGTTGTATTCGGTGTAATCCCATTTCTTGTGGTTATCCAGCCCGGCTGTGAACTGGTCCGGCAGGCTATCCAACCCAAGCGTGGTGAAGATCACCCCACCCGCTGAAGCCGGGTTGCAATCCGAATCCTGCCCGGAGCGCATGGCAATCGTCATGCTCTTGAGCGGGTCCCCGCCGCCGTAGAGCAGCCCCAGCACCACGTAGGCGCCGTTGATCTTGGCATCGATATTGAACTGGTTGTCGAAATAGGGGTCGCTGCACGAGAAGCGCCGGTATGCCGGGTTTTCCTGGTACTTGGCGTTGATCTTCTGCCAGGTGGCCTGCCAGTCCTGAGGATCCTGGCGCCACCAGTTCAGTACGTCACTCACCGCTTCGGCGTACTGGCTTTTGGCCGGGATGCAGGCCAGGCCGGCTTCCACCAGTTTTTCCGGGTTGGTTTCAAAAAAAGCCTCGCTGTACAGGCAGGACATGAACTGCCCACCGTACAGCCCATCGCCGTAGTTCATCAGCCGCCCGAAGGTCTCCCCCAGGGTGATGGCCTGGTTGGGCAGGCCGGGAGAGATCAGCCCGGCGAAATCCGACTCGATCTGGTAGTCAATATCATCGGTATGCGGGTTGAAAGCCGGGTGACCCGAATCAGGCGGGGCGACGCCGGAGCGCAGGTTCATCCGCCCGGCGCTGTTGGCGTGCCAGAGCGGGTACTCGCTATTGGCGAAGTCCAGCCCAGCCTGTTTCGAGCTGGCATCCAGCCCGTAGACTTCCAGCGTGCGCAGAAAGGTCATCTCCACGTACAGGTCATCCTGCCCGAAGGCCCAGTTCACCATCCCCTGCTGGTAGGCAGGGGTCTCTGCCTGTGGGATGATCTGCCCACGATAGTGGAACTCGGTCGAGCTGCCGTAAGAAACGCCGTTCATCTGCCCGATCCAGCCCGCCATCATCTTCTTGCGATATTCCTGCACCACCAGCCGGCGATAGGTCACAACCCCGGAAAGTGGGACTTGCCTGGTCTGGCAACCGAACAGGTCCAGCACCAGGCAGGTGAAGATGACCATTGAGATCACTCTTGAGAAGAATCGGCCCATGAAATTAACCTCCGGCAGCCACATCCATCAGATTGCCGATTATGGCAGGTAACAAAAAGCCGAGGACTTTATCAAAAACGGGCAAGAATACCACATTCGACCTTTTACCCGCGCAGGCGGATAAATTCAGGTTGGGCCACTTGCATGGCCTGCGGCACGCGGCCGCTGCAAATGGCTTCGATGTCATCTGCGACGACGCGGCCGATGTTCAGGATGGCTTCCTGGTTGGCCCCGGCGCGGTGCGAGGAAAGCACGGCGTGACTGGCTTTGCGGATGGGATGGTCCTTGGGCAGCGGCTCCTGGGGGAAAACGTCGATCCCCGCCAGGAAGCGCCCGGCGAGCAGCAACTCGGTCAATGTATCGAAATCCACCACGTGCGACCGGCTCAGCAAGATGAAGACAGCATCAGAGCGGATCAAAGAGAGCTTTTCGCGGTCTAGCAAAGCCCGGTTGGAGGCAGTCGGTACTGCCAGGACGAAGATGATTCTCGATGTAGAAAGTAAGGTATCCAGATCTACAGGCGTGACTTTCTGGCCGCGCAGATAGGCGTCCGTCAACCAGGGATCAAAAACCTGGATCGGGCAGCCAAACGGCTCGATCAACGGTTTGAGCGCCCGGGCCAGTCCGCCGAAACCGATGAACCCGACCTGTTTTCCATACAGGGTGAAAGGAGTACCGAGCTCGGTTTCAAAAGCGGTGTGGCTCCAGTTTGGGTCGTCCCGGCGGAAGGCCTGGTCCGTCCAGGCGATCTGCCGGGCACAGGCCAGGGCCAACCCCAGCCCCATTTCGGCGACCGCCGGCCCAAACGCAGGGGCGCAGCTGAGCACGCGGATGCCGCGCGAAAAACAGGTATCATAATCCAGGCTTTTGGGAGAGGGAAATCCACCACCCACTTCCAGAATTGCGCGCAGTCGTGGGAAGCGGCTCACCTCGCCGTGGCGCCAGCTCCCGCAGATGATCGCCACGACCTCCTGGCGGACCTTCTCAATTTCCGCTTCGGGCATGGATTCGTCCTTGCCCCAGATAACCTCCGCGGCGGCGTTCAGCCGTCTGAGGTCTTCTGCCGAGAATATGTTCTCCATACGGCGGAAGGCAGGATCGAGGATGATTTTAGGTTTCATGTGGTCTTTGGGTCCTTAAAGATGGATTGGTTCAAGTCGCACGGCGTAAAACAAGCGCAGCTATTTTCCGCCGCTCGCATCCCTTTCGGGCTTAACGCGGGCGCTGATCACGATGATGCGTAAATCCTCCGTGCCTGTGTTCTCCAATCCATGTACTCCACCCGGATACACAGCAGTCATATCGCCTTCAGTCACCTCAAAACGATCTTGATCGAGCGTCATGGTGCCCTTGCCGGAGACAATGTAGTAGTATTCCTCGTCTTTGGTGTGTTTATGTGCACCGATCGACACACCCGGAGGGAGGATATCGTCATGGACGAAGTTCAATCCCCTGTCCTTCAGATCATTATGGTCAAGAACAACGATCCAATCCAATGCCCCTGTGCCGCCATGGCAATTTTCTAGGGGTTGGCGAGCCATGTCTTCTCGCTTTTTCAACAATGTAGTCTTTTCCATTTTTCTATGATCTCCTTCAAAATTGTCTGGTGGTATCAGGGCAGAATCTAGCCCTTACCCTTGATCCTGAAAAATCGATACCCGTAAGCCGGCATCTCGAGCGCCAGGGTCTCGCCAGCAGGGGCCACCTGCTCGCCGGTGATCAGGTCTTCCAGGGCGAGGATGGATTGGCCGGCAAGATTCACAAAGACCGCCTGGGCAACCGGAAGGAAGTTGAAGACCGCCAGTACCGATTCGGCTCCAGGCAGTTCCCTCAGGAAGCCGTATATATGAGCATCGTCCGAGGTGGGCAGTTTGGTGCGCCCGCCGGCGGCGCACATCGCCGGGTATCGCTTCCTTAAGCCAAGCAATTTGGCCAGCTCATCCCGGTAAGCTTTTGGCTGCGGGGCAACTTGATCGCCAATTAAAATCACCAGCTCGCCCATGGAAGCCGTCAGCGCGGCTCCTAGCAGGCGCGCTTCGAGCTGTAAATCCTCCAGGTTGGGCGGGTCAATATAGCAAATCCCACCAGCAGCCACCACACGGTCACGATAGGACCGCAAGGCTGTTTCGATCGGGCGGGGATCTCCAGATAGAATCGCGGCTCGGATGAGATCGACTCCCTCCCACCACAACTTAATGGAATAATCCATGATGCAGTTCCAACCCCCATGGACCACCCATTCGACCGGGTCGTCGCGGAATCCACCCGCCCCCTCGGGCTGGCAGAATTGGTTGTTAGCTTGGCGAATCACATCCGTCATGCTGGAACGGCAGATTTCCCAGGTGCAGTGAATATACCAGTTGACCGCGTCAATCACCATCCCGTCGATGCCGGTCGCCAGCCAGAAACGCAGGATGCTGCGCACCTCCTCCTGCCATCCAGGATCCCCGAAGTTGAATTGGGGCAGGTGGTAGCCGCCTTTTTCGCCCTCCCACTTGACCCAGAAGTATTTCCCGGCCCGCTCGCTCCAGCGCCAGTTGCCGTGCGAATCGTTCATGAAATAGGGCGCCCGGCTGCGGTCCATGCGCTCCTGGCCGGTCGCGCTCCACAAGAACTGGCGGGTCTCTTGACTCTCGATCCCGGCTTTGATATCGTCACACGCTTTCAGAAAGGCCGGGAGCTGCTCGTGGCCGTAGCCCAGGTTGATGAACAGGACCACCGCCATCCCGCGCTGGTGAGCCGCGTTGACCAGATGCTCAAAATCAGCCTGGGTGCCAAGCGCCGGGTCGATGGTGTAAAAGTCAAGGGTATCCAACCCGTGGTAGCAAAGCCCACCCGAGAGCGGCGCAAAGACCTCAATCGTGTCAATCCCCAGCGCGGCGTAGCCATCCAGGTCGGCGATCAAGTTGGCCAGTGTGCGACCGTGGGCTTTCAGGTACGGGCGCACGATCCCGGATGCCGTTTCCCACCACCTAGGACGCAGCACGCTGGGAGGAAATGGGGATGAATATAAAAGGGTGTTTTCCAATAATCACCCTTTCAGACCAACGTTCGAGATGCCACCTATCAGCTTATTCTGGAGCGAGAAGTAAAGGATTAGCATGGGAATCGTGGATAATAAGGCGGCCGCCATCACCAGGTTGGTGGTGCTGACACCGGAGGCAAAGGTGGATTTGCGGAAATAGGTCAGCGCAATGGCCAGGGTGAATTTGCTGGCATCGTTAAGATAGATCAGTGGCCCGGTGAAATCATTCCAGACATCGCCAAAGGTAAAAACGGTCATCACGATGATGACCGGTAAGCTGAGTGGCAGGATGATCCGCCGGTAAATATCCAGCCGGGTAGCTCCATCGATGAGGGCGGCATCATCCAGATCCTTGGGAAACGAGCGCATATACTGGCGGGTGATGAAGATATAAAATGGAGCACCGAAGAAGCTGGGGACAAAGAGGGGCAGATAAGTGTTATACCATCCCAGGGTGTGGAAGAGCAAGAAAGAAGGGATAAACAGCACCACACCCGGCATCAACATGGTCAGGATCACCAGCCGGAACATGGCGTCCTTGCCAGGGAAATTTAAACGGGCAAAAGCATAGGCAACCAGGGTATTGCTGAGAACCACACCCGTGATATTCAGAACAACCAGCAAAACCGTATTCATCAATGGGCGCCATAACGGATAGGCATCGTTGGTCAGGATGATCCAGAAATTTTCAAAGTGAAAGGAGTTGGTCGGAAACCAGGAGACCGGGATCGTAAATACCGGCTCACCTCGGCCCCGCAAGGCTGCGGTCAGCATCCAGGAAAGCGGCATCATCACGATAATTCCCAGGCCGATTAACACCGCATACACTACAAACGAATGGATGAAGCGCCGCACCGAAACGCGTTTAAAGAATCTGATTCGTTTGGAACTGGCGCGTCCAGTAGATGAAAGTGCCTTAATCGCTGCCATTGGTTCTCCTTTTATCCCTGGCCTTCGCCGCTTTTCTCGTAGTACACATATCTTTCTGAAGAGTTATAAACAATGATGACCACGATTGCAGAGAGAATGGTCAAGATCCAGGCCAACGCAGAGGCATACCCCAGGCGGCCCTCCTGGAAGCCTTTAATGTACACATGTAACAGGTAAAACCGCATATACTTGCTGCCAGCGCCGAAGCGGCTGGTCCCTCCCATGATGTAGGCCGGGGTGAATACCTGGAAGCTGCCAATCAGGCCGGTGATCAGGACGAAGAAAATCGTCGGTGAGAGCATCGGGATGGTAATCTTCCAGAATTTCTGCCAGGAATTGGCACCATCGATCTCTGCCGCCTCATAGAGGTGTGGAGGAATGTTCTGCAAACCAGCTAGATAGATAATTGCCCCCCCGCCCACTCCCCATAAGCTCATCAAAGCCAATGAGGGCAGCGCCCAATCCGGGGAGTTGATCCACCTGGGTGGATTTTGCACCCCCAGTTCGCGGAGAACCGTGTTCACCGCACCCATTTGAGGGTCCAACAGGCTGATCCACAAAATTGTGACGGCGACGCCAGAAACAACGGCGGGGACATAAAAAACCGTGCGGAGGAAGTTCATCCCTCTCAATTTCTGGTTGAGCAGGAGTGATAAGGACAGGCCAATGATCATCAGGGGGATCAATGTCATTGCCATGTATTTCAGGGTGATGCCTAATGACCAGGTAAAGTATTTATCCGTGGTGAACATCTCGCGGAAGTTTGCAATCCCAATCCACACGGGTGGAGGGCTGATCAACACCCAGCGCGTGAAGGCAGAGTAAACCGCCATGCCGATCGGCACCACCAGGAACATCAGGAATCCAATGAACCACGGCATCAAGAAAAGATAAGCAGAGATCGCTTCCCGGCGCTGTAAACCGGATAATTTGGGAAAAATAAATCTTTGCACAAGGTTGGTCATGCAGGTCCTCCAGCAAAGCTGAGGTGGGTCTTTATTGAAAAAGACCCACCCCGTAGAATCATGTTCTACTTGCGAATCGCCTCGTACGTGGACCAGAGCTGATCGGTTGCGTCCTGGCAATCCTGAGCAGTTTTATGCAATGCTTCTTTTACGGGAACGCCTTGCTCGGTCATTGCCGTAAAGCCGTCGTTGAATGCATTTACAGATGTCCAGATATCGGGCGTGAATGGAGGCAGTTTGATGCGCTTCATTAACTTCACCGCATCGGCCACCAGTGGGTTTTGTTTCATCATTTCCTGGAACTTGGCCTCCTTCAGGAGCGGCAGGTAACACGGCAACCCGGGCAGGCCGCCGGCCCCCGCTAATGCATCTGTACCAACCGGGACAATCATGGGCACTTCGATGGACAGGAACTTGAGGAACTGCCAGGCCTCTTCAGGGTGCTTCGTAGCGGCCATGATGTAGTAATCCGTATTCCAGCCACCGACATTACCCGGCCATCCCTTGGAAACCACCGGCTGCCCGGTGAGACCCACGTTCAGGCCCTGTTGGGCGGCGTTAAAAGCATCGCCCATCGCAGCTTCCGTCATGCCCACCTTTCCCTGGAGGAACATATCTTCTTGCACATCTGTCAGCATGGAGCCAGCGGTCCAGGTGGTGAGGTCTTCTTTATAGGCCGTCACCTGCACTTCCCAGAAGTGCACCCAGTCATCGGTCTCAGCGTTGCCCAGGCAGGTGCGCCCATCATCACCTAGCACGTAGGGGTCGCTCATATAGTTGTTCATCGAGTTCCAGATCGGGAAGAACAGGTTGGATCCCCAGACACGGTCAGCCAGTTTGTCCGCCGGTTTATTGATGGCGCGGGCATAATTCAGCCAGGTGTCAAAATCGATCACGTCATCAGGGCCCAGCATCGGTAGGCCGGCTTTGGCAAACAAATCTTTGTTGTACATCATCGCCCAGATATTGGTATCAATCGGCAGAGACATGACTTTGTTGTCATAGGTACCGCCGCCGGTGAACACATTCCAGGAGCCGAAAAGGGTGCAATAATCGCTGCGATTGAGCCCGTCGCGAGCCATGTAATCATCCAATACCAGGGCATGTCCGGCAGCGACCACCCGATTCGGTGGGAACACCACCAGGTCAGGCGGAGCATTGGCTGCAATGGCAGTCTCAAGCTTGGTTCCCAGCTCATCCTCGGGAACTCCAACGTGTTCGATCTTGATATTCGGATGTTTTTCTTGGTAAGCAGGGATGACGATGTTATCCATCCAGCTAAATTCATCGCCGCCGAAATCCCAAACTACTAGTTTTATTGTCTCCGCTGAAGCGACTGTAGCAGTTGCCTTCTCCTCAGCAGGAGGTTGGGTAGCCGTCGCTTCCGCGCCGGCTGCTTTCGTTGTGGGAGACGCCTGGCCTCCGCCGCAAGCACTGAGCACCAGAACCAGGGCGGTCAGCATCGATAACAACCAAGAATATTTTATGTTTTTCATTTTCTTTTCCTCCGAAGAATTTGACAGTAGGGATACTCTTTTGGTAGACAACCTATGTTTTCACATCATCCATAGCACCTCCGGGGGTTTAAACCAGTTTTTGAATCGCCAAAACCTACAACATGGATAATACCTGACTGGCATTTTTTGCTTGCATCTGGGCGCGATTTTTAATGAGGATGCACAGGTCCTCGACCATCTGGTTCAGATCGGGTTGGGGATTCACTCTGAGAATTTTATCCACCCAATCCTTGGGAAGCGCATCCACCCCATGCAATGCGCCAGCCAATTCACCGGCCATCCCGGCGATGGTGTCGGCGTCGCGCCCGATGTTGGTGGCACCGATAATTGCTTCGGCCGGGTTAGCCCTGGCAATATAGCACATCGCCAGGGCGCACGGGACCATCTCCAGGGCAAAGACACCTTCCCAGGGAGGAAACATGATGATGAATTCTCGGTAGAAAGGCTCAAACAGGTCATCCACAGAACTGCACTTTGCGGCGATTTCTAGCAGCTTCTCGAGGCGACCAACAAACTCATTGGCATACCGCCCAATGGTCCAGGCGCATTTCAACACATTGTCGATCACGTCGTCGATGGTCGCGCCGGGCGAAAGGGCCGTGGCCACAGCCACCGCCATGGCATAGCCCTCCTCGGCTGCCGAAGCCGGGTCGCCCGGGTGGATCATCCCCAGTGGGGCATCCCAGCCGGCGCGGCAGGGTCGCCGTTGGTTGGATAGTTCGGTCAACTGAGGCAGAGAGGCCAGCAGGCGGGCGTACTCCCTTTGTGGGCCATCCCAGCTCAGAGTGGGTGGATGGTCGTTCGCTCCCTCCGCCATTAACCGGTAGCTCAGCAAAGCCTCGGCAAAATCCTTGCCGTCGATTGGGCCACCTTTCTGCAGGATGGCATGCAGCACCAATAAGCGGTAGCGCGTATCGTCGGTGTAGGTGCCCACCTCCCGGCCGAAGGCACCCAACGGGTGAAAACCACCCACCAGGGCCGGCTGCACGCCGAAAGGATACCAGCGTTCAAGCGGGGATTGTTGACTGGGTTTTCGGGGTGGAAGCCGGTCAAAATGTGTCACGCGCCCATATTGATCCCGGATGTCTTTGTAATGCATCATTTCCACCCGGATCCCAAAGGCATCGCCAATGGCACTGCCGATCAGACAGCCTGCTTCTTTTTTAAATAATAGTGTCTCACGGATGGGATTGGTCATGATCCTCCTCCAAATTCGGCCTGGCACATCTGGTAGTTTTGGGCCTGCTCGATGACCACCCGCACCAGCTCCGAATCCAGCCGGATGCGCCGGTCGGTCAGGTTGAGCGAGGGGATGCCATGCACCACAGCAGAGCGTTCGACGTAGCGCCTGTATCTCTCCTCACTCCACCAATCGAGGGTGGGTGTGCTGCCCCACACCCCCCGGTAGGGCTCGGGCGGGAGGTTGTAGCCATACTGGCGGATATAGCGCCCAAACAGCAGGCGGAAGAGCTCTTGCTGAGTGGGGCTGGGGAGAGTCGATATCCCGCAGATCAGAGCGCACAGGCTGACGGTGATCTCCGTCGTCGGTGCCTCGCCGGCGAATTGCGTGCCAGGAAAGGCGGCGCCCAATTCCGAATACAAGGCCTTCAACCCCCGGAAGTGGTCATGGTGCAGATCGTTGATAAATGTGCCGGTCTGGTCCAGGTAGATGGCATCCATCCCACGCTGCACCAGCTTGTGGATCTTGCTGCGCTGCACTGTCCGCCATTCAGGGACATCGGGAGAGATATAGGCAAAGATCTCCTCGGCAACCTCATCCTGGTCGTAATCGTAGCTCCAGGTCGACGGACGCCCCTCGGAATCGTGCATCTGGTACTTCACCAGGCCCAGGGTGATGGGATTCTCAAAACTGGAGCCCCATACGTTCAAATGGGGGATGAGGCGGTATCCGAGCCGGTGAGCGGTGCTGACCAGGTGCTGAAAGCCTGGCTCCCCTCCCAGGGCAGGGGCCGGGTCGCTATCCGGCCAGTTGCGGTCGATGCGACCCTCGAATCCGGTGAGCTTGACCAGCGTTCTGCCAGGCGGGACAAGGTGCGCCAGCTCCTCCAGCCGGGCGGCCATGGTGGCGAAGTCGTGGCCCATCTTCCCATCGTGCGCCAGTCCATGCAGGATGACCACCAGGCTGATCTCTTTGAGCCAGGGTTGCACATTCGATCGCTGGGCGAAAGGCAAGACCTGGAAGGCCTCCGCCATCCAGTGCGCATACTCCTGCACCGCCTGGCGCCAGTCATTGACCGTCTCCAGGCGCCACTCAGGAGAGTAGTACTCCGTGCTGCGCCGGCAGGCATCCGCCTCGGAGTAAAGCTGAATCTCCTGCGACGCACCCTTGCGATAGACCCAAATCTTCTTCATGCGGGGCGGGTACTCGCGAGCCGAGAGGATCATATCCTGGCTGCCGGTGCGCAGGATGGCAAACTGGGCTGCCCAGATCGGTAGCGGACCGGAATGCGGCTCAACCTGGGTGGAGGAGATATGGCGTACCGGGTAATAGCCACCCGGGTAGACAAAACAACGACCTGGGTCACCTTCTTTCAGTTCAAACTCAGCGTCGATGGGAAGCATCACCGTCCCGACCGGCAGCGGGCGGATGGCAACCTTAATGCCCTTGATCAGCTCGCTATGAGCGGCGCGCGCCTGCCAGGAGAAGCCGCCTGGCTGACCAGTAAAAGTCACTTCCCACGAACCTGGGGTCGACCCGCTGCCTTCGCCAAACGAGAAGCGCGTCGCATGGGCTTTAATCCCATTGGCGGTGGTCGTGATTTGGATATCCTCCGGCTCGTAGCGGTTGAGCGTGGTGAGCAGCCAGAACGAAAAGGTGTAGCCTGCAAACTCGATCTCCATGTGACCCTCTTTGCTGAATGGTGGCCCCGGTGGAGCGGGCTGATCTTATCCCTTAATCCCAACGCTGGCGATGCCGCCGATCAGCTCCTTCTGGACAAAGAAGTAAGTAATCAGGAGCGGGATCACCGACATTAACGCAGCGGCCATGACCAGGTGGGTGGTGCTCTGGCTGGAGCCAGAGAAGACCGAGCGCCTGAAGAAATCCAGGGCAATTTGCAGGGTGAATTTCTTGGCGTCGTTCAGGTAAATCAAGGGTCCGGTGAAATCGTTCCAAACCCCCTGGAAAGTGAAGATCGCCACCACCACCAGGACGGGCTTGCTCAGTGGCAGGATAATGTACCAGAAAATCTGGAAGAAGTTGCACCCATCCATGCGCGCCGCGTCATCCAGCTCGCGCGGGAACGACCGCATGTACTGGCGAATGATGAAGATAAAGAACGGTGCGGCAAAGAAACTGGGCACCCAAAGCGGCAGGTAGGTGCCATACCAGCCCAGCGTATTAAAGAGAATGAACGATGGAATCAACAGCACGATGCCGGGCATGAGCATGGTGAGGATCACCACCTTGAACAAAAATTCCCGGCCCACAAAACGCAGCCGGGCAAATGCAAAGGCAACCAGGGCGTTCGAGATCACCGCGCCGATCGTGTTCAGGGCGACCAGGAACAGCGTGTTGGCGGCGGGCCGCCAGAGAGGATAGGCCGGGTTCGTGAGCACCCGCCAGAAATTTTCAAAATGAAAGGAGCGGGTAGGGAACCAGGAGACCGGGATGGTATAGACCACCTCTCCATCTCCGCGCAGTGCGGCAGTCAGCATCCAGGAGAGCGGCATCAAGAAGATGATTCCCAGGCCGACCAGCAGCGTATATAGGATCAGGGCTTGCAAGCGCCTTTGAAAGGTCACGCTCTTGCGGATACGTTCAATTTGCAGCATGGTGGATTTCCGAGATTCAGCCTGTGTGGACATATCAGCCTTCCTTGGTGCCCCCTTCTTCATAATAAACACGCCGCTCAAAAAAGGTAAAGGCGAGGATCACCGCCACAGCCGCAATAATGACCAACACCCAGGCCAGGGCTGCTCCATAGCCCATTTTTCCTTCTTGGAAAGCCATGATATAGAGGTGCAGCACATAGAACCGCATATATTTGGCTGCCCAGAATTTCGTCCCTCCTCCCAGGATATAGGCTTGCTGGAACACCTGAAACCCGCCAATCAGGCCGGTAATTAGCATGAAGAACAGGGTTGGTGAAAGCAACGGAAGTGTAATTTGCCAGAATTTATTCCAGCTATTGGCACCATCGATCTCAGCAGCTTCATAGAGATGCTCAGGGATATTCTGCAGGCCAGCCAGGTAGATGATCGCACTGCCGCCCACCCCCCAAACACTCATCAACACCAGGGAGGGAACCGCCCAGGTGGGCGAGTTGAGCCAGTTAGGCGGGCGCGCCACCCCCAGCGAGCGCAGGATGGTGTTGATGGCGCCCAGTTGGGGGTCCAGTAAGCTCAGCCACAAAATGGAGACTCCCACCCCGGTCACCACCGCCGGGATATAGAACACCGTCCGAAAGAAATTCATCCCCCGGGTCTTCTGGTTTAACAGCAAGGCCAGCAAAACCCCCAGCACAATGCTGAGGGGCAAGGACATGATCATGTACTTGAAAGTGATTCCCAGGGAAAACCCAAAATAGCGGTCCTTGGTGAACATGTAATTCAGGTTATCAAGACCCGTCCAGACCGGCGGCGGATTGATGATGGTCCAACGGGTGAAAGCCGCATATAACGACATCCCCAGCGGAATCAGCAGGAACACGACCAGGCCGATAATCCAGGGAGAAAGAAACAAGTAGGCTGCCAGGTTCTCGTTGCGCTCCAACCTGGACATGCGGAGCAGTCTCAGCCTTTTTATATCTGCCATAACCTATCCTTTCCCGCGAAAGAGTGGAGAGGGGATGTGCTCTTCCAGCGCCATCCCCTCCGACTTCCACAGCCGTTGGGCTTACTTGCCCAGTGAATTGTAGGTATCCCAGAGTTCGTCCAGTTTCGACTGGCACTCGTCTGCCGCCGCCGCGACGGCGGTAGCAGGATCCTGGTTTTCTTCGGTCATCAGCCGGAAGGCTTCGTAGAATGGGTCAACCGCGGTCCACACGTCAGGAGAGAAGGGCGGCGGCACCACCCGCTTCAGCAGCTTGAAATAATCCTGCCGCATCGGGTCGCTGCCGGCCCAGGTCTCGGCCTGGGAGACCAGGCTGGGGGCATTTCCACACACCGAGCAATCCCCATTCGCCTTCATCAGCGCCACATCGGTGGTCAGGAATTTGAGGAACAGCCAGGCTTCGTTGGGATGTTTGGCGGCTGTCATGATGCCATAGGCATCCATCCAGGCGCCCACGTTGCCCTGCCAGCCTGGTGTGACCACCGGCTGACCGGTCAATCCCACGTTGACGCCGGCTTTTTGAATGCCGAGCGCATCGCCATAGGTGCCGTAGATCATCCCCAACTTACCCTGCTTGAACAGGTCGGTATAGGAGGTCTGGCCGACCAGGTTCCCGGCCGAATCCACAGTCAGGTTTTCTTTATAGGCCGTGGCCAGGTCGGTCCAGGTCCTGACCCAGTCCTCCGTGTTGGCGTTATCCTTGCAGTTCTTGCCATCCGGCCCCAATACATAAGGATCGCTCATGTAGTTGTTCATGGCATTCCAGTTGGGGGTGAAGATCGCCGAACCGAAAACGCGATCCTCGATCTTATCGGATGGTTTATTGATTGCCCTAGCAAAGGTGAGCCAATCATCATACGTCACCACGCTGTCGGCGGTCAGCTCTTTCAGCCCGGCGGCTTTGAAGAGGTCCTTGTTGTAGAGCATGGCCCAGATGTAGGTGTTGACCGGCAGGATATAGGCCTTGCCGTCCAACATTCCCCAACTCATGTAAATCGGGAAGAAGTCATCCGCCTTGATGCCATCCTTCGCCATGAACTCATCCAACGGCATGACATGACCCGCCTTCCACAGCTTGTAGGTATAGGATTGCAGCGCAATATCCGGGACATCCTTGGCCGTGATGGCGGTATCCAGCTTGGTCGAGTAATCCGATTCAGGGATCCCCAGGTGTTCAATCTGGATGTTGGGATACTTCTTCTGAAAAGCAGGGATGGCCATCGAATCGATCCACTCAAATTCATCCCCTCCGAAATCCCAGATGCGAATGGTGACCTTCTCCGTTGAGGGAGCTGCCTCAGCCTGGGTGGGAACCGCAGTCGCTTCCGCCTGGGTGGGGGGCGGGGCTGTCGTGGGGGTAGGTGTGCCCCCGCAAGCCGTCAGGACCAACACCAGGATGGTCAGTAGAGAAACAAGGTATAGCCTTTTCATCTTCACTCCTTTTGAATGAACGCCCCAAGGGTTTGGGGCTGGTACAGATGGATCTCCCGTTCCGCGAGGGAGGGAAACAGCAGGTATGGGCAGGTCTTCCCTGAAGGAAGCTCGATTCGTTCGTATAAAAGGGCTCTCCTTTCGCATGAAAAATAAAAGGATGCTCTCATTTTTAACTACTCACCGCCGCACCGGCCCGGTTTTCGAGGGCGGGCGGCATGGCCGGGCTCAGATCCGGCCTTACAGTGCCGCTGGATGCCCGAACATTCAGGTGCGAATACAGGATCTCTTTGCGATAGGGAAGGGAGCGATCCCGCATCCGCTCGATCAGCAGAGCGGTCGCTCTCTGGCTCAGCTCCTCAATGGGTTGCGCAATGGTGGTCAAAGGCGGGTTCGAATAGCGCGCCAGCTCGATATCATCAAAGCCCACCACCGAAAGATCGGATGGCACCGAGAGACTGAGCTCAGACGCCGCCCGCAAAGCCCCAAGCGCCATCAGGTCGTTGCAGGCAAAGATGGCGGTGGGTGGGTTTTCCAGGAGCAGCAACTGCCTGGCAGCCAGGTAGCCGGATTCGGGGTGAAAATCTCCGCTGAGGATCAGAGCTGGGTCAATGGGGATCCCGGCCTGCTGAAGAGCGGTTTTGTACCCGGTCACCCGGTCGGCGCTGGGGGTCAGGGTGGAAGGACCGGTGATGCAGCCGATGCGCCGGTGCCCGAGCGAAAGAAGGTGCGAGGTGGCCTGGATTCCCCCCGCCAGGTTATCCACCAGCACCGCATCGGTCAGCAGCTCAGGAAAATCCCGGTCCACAATCACAAAGGGCAATTTCTTCGCCAGGAGCAGGCGCAGGGAATCGGTCTGGTCACCCGCCGCCATGAAGATGGTGCCATCTACCTGCTTCTTCAGCAACAGGTCGACATAAAAACGCTCTTTCTGCTGGTCGCCCTCGGTGTTGCACAGCACCACGCTGTATCCCCGGTCGAAGGCGCAGGCCTCGATGATGTGGGCGATCTGGGCAAAGAAGGGATTGGCACTATCCGGGAGGAGCAGACCCAGGGTCAAAGTCTCTCCCCGCCGCAGCGAGCGAGCCAGGGCGTTGGGCTGGTAGCCGATCTCACCCATGGCGCTCAGAACCCTCTCCCGCACCTCGGGAGAGACAAAGCGGGTTTTATTGATCACGTGCGAGACAGTCGAGGGAGAAACGCCTGCCCGCAACGCAACTTCTTTGATGGTGGGCATATTTCAGGACCTGGCGCGGGAAAATCGTTTGCGCAATCGATTTTATTGTACAGTACCAGGTATCGTTTGTCAATCACGAATTCGCAGAGTCCGACGGAATCCCTCGCCGTGTAGCTGTACCTTCAGCCTGTGAGTGTGCCAGAATTTCTGTAGGACTGCCTCGACTCTGATTGGAGACCGGCAGTGGGTCGGTGCTATAATATCAATAGAATTGCCAACAATATGAAATAGCTCCTGGCTGGCGAGCCAGAAGAGGGAGGGAAACCATGAACCTGAGGCAATGGGTTATTCATCCGCTGGTGTGGGGGATCGCATCGGCAGTGTTCTTCCTGGCTTTGAATAGGGGCGGCGCAGCCGCGACTGTGCTCGCTGAGAGTTCCGCGGCCCTGGCAGCCAGTCCGGCGAGCGAGGGCAGCACGGACCCTGTCTTGCCACTGGGCATCAACTTCCCGGTGGCTCCCAACGCCGGGCCGGGGGCGGTGATGGGCAAACCGTCCATCGCCTTCGATGGCACCAATTTCTTTTTGGTGTGGCGCGATTCGCGCGATTTCGCCACCCACAGTTACGATATCTACGGCGCTCGCATTGCCCTGGATGGCACTGTCCTCGATCCGGATGGCATCCCGATCTCGACCTTTGCCAACCACGATGAAAATCCCGGCAACCAGTATTCTCCTTCGGTCGGCTTCGATGGCACCAACTATATGGTTGTGTGGGTCGAATCGCGCGACGACCCGGCCTACTGGTACAACGTGTACGCGGCGCGCGTCACGCCGGGCGGCACCGTCCTGGACCCAGAGGGCATCCAGATCACAAATGTCGATGATGGCAGCTACCTGCCCGTCCGCATGCCGACCATCGGCTTCGATGGTACCAACTACCTGGTCGTCTGGCGCACGGTTTCCAACAACATCCGTGGTGCCCGGCTGACCCCACAGGGGGTCAACCTGGACGGCCCTTACGGCTTAATTATTTCTGGCACGCAGTCAAGTTACTATCCCTATCTGGCTTTCGACGGCACCAACTACCTGGTCGTCTGGCACGACAGCCGCAGCTCTACCACCGGCTGGGATGTGTACGGGGCGCGCATCTCCAAGCAGGGCGTGGTACTGGATCCCAACGGTTTCCTCATCGCCGATGAGCCGGGGAACCAGGATCACGTCGCCGTGGCATTTGGGGGGACCAACTACCTGGTCGTTTGGTTCGACTACCGTCCCAACCTTGATGTGTACGACGGCCGCGCCTACGCGGCGCGCGTCACCCCGGATGGCGTTGTCCTGGATGACCCAGCCTTCCAGGTCGCAGAACACGTAATCGGGCAGGACACCCCCCGCCTGGTCTTTGATGGCACAGATTACTTCGTGGCCTGGGTCTCTTACGGCGCGGTCGCCCGCGATCGTTGGGCCGATTCTTATGGGCTGCGCATCTCCACCGCTGGGAAGCTGCTGGACAACCGTCCCATCCCGATCGGTGTGGCCAGCGGGCACCAGTGGCGCCCGCACATCGGCTACGCCAACGGCAGGTACCTGGTGGTGTGGAACGAAGGCGGCGGGCGCTGTGAGTGGTGCGTTTGGGGGGAGATGATGCAGCGCCAGCCGGCGACTTACCCTGACCCGCCGCCTCCCGCACCGTCAAGCCCATCGTGCACGGGCTGGTCGACGCAATCCGGCGCCACCGCCGATATCCTCGACCTGTGGGGAGTCGGCGCCGAAAATGCTTATGCCGAGGGCGCAAAGGGGGAGGTCTTCCACTATAAAGGGGAAAACTGGACAGAGGATTACCATATCGAGTGGGACATTCGGCAACATGGCATCTGGGGGAGCGGCCCGGATAATATCTGGTCAACGGGTCTCTGCTGGGCTTTTTATCACTTTGACGGCTCTGCCTGGACCCGTCAAAATTGCAGCCCGGTCGGCCAGGGCATGGCCATCTGGGGCAGCGGGGAAAAGCCAGTGATGGCAGTTGGGTCGCGCGGCACCGCTTTCAAGTTCAATGGCATAAGTTGGGATTCCCTGGTAACCGGCATATCCACCGATATGTGGGATGTGTGGGGCAGTTCAGCGAATGACATCTACGCCGTCGGCGAATTTGGGCGTGTCTTCCATTACGACGGCAGTGCCTGGAGCGCAGTCCCCGGGATCCCTTCCCCCCAGGCGCTCAACGGCATCTGGGGCAGCCGGGCGAATGATATCTTCATCGTTGGCGATTTCGGCACCATCCTGCACTTCGACGGCAGCGCCTGGAGCCTGCAGGAGAGCGGCACCCGTCAGCACCTGTTCGGGGTGTGGGGCATCAGCGACCGCGATGTGTACGCCGCCGGGTTTGACGGGACGATCGTGTATTACGATGGCAACGCCTGGCAGGTGGAATGCAGCGGTGCCCCCCAGGACCTATACACTGTGTCAGGGGTTAAGACCTGGCAGAAGGCCAGGCTGGATGTGTGGGCGGCTGGCCAGGGTGGGGTCGTGCTTCACAAAACCGTCCCCCTGCCGCTCAGCCGCTCTTACCTGCCGTTGATGCCGCATTGATCTTACCTGGATAAGGCCATGGTGCGTGCGACAATCCCATGAGGAGACGCCATGGCTGTAGATGAAATCAAAGCCTACCAACACCGGTGGAGGGTGGTAAATGTCTGCCAAGAATAAGAGCATGAGAACCTCTTCTGCACCTCGGGAGAAAAAAAAGCGGGGCGATGCAGCACATCGCCCCGATGTTTCGAATACCCCCGCAAGAATGGGGTAGATTTAGATCAGCCGGATGCGTCAAAATCCCGCTGGACGGTAGCCATTGTTCCACAGGTCCAGCCACTTGGCTAACTTGAGCATCTGCTGGATATTCTGGCTGGCCAAAGCCACCTCCACATCGGCTTTGATCGCATCGACGCTGTCATAATACGGGTAATAAGGTCCAAAGGTAGCTTCGTTGAGCACGGCGGCCACCCCGGCTCGCAGTAGAATTTGAGCCGCGCCCTCCAGAGAGCTATCGCCGAAATAGTTCAGGGCTTCCAGCAGTGTATCATCCTTGCCATTGCCGTTCAGATCGAGCCTGTTTTTGTGGATCAGGTAAGAAGGCACGTTGAACAGATTGCGCACTGTATCGGACGGCGAGTAACCCGCTGGCCATTTGGCGAAGTTATCCGAGCATTTCCAGTAGTTGGCAGTCCGGCCATACCAGCACAGACACACCGAGGCCTGGGCCGTAGCCACGGCCTGCTTCCCGGCTGCGTCATGCGCCGTCGCAGTGACCGTGTTGACATGCGGTTCGCCGGCAGGTCCGGAGAGCGTGCGGGTGATATAGCAAGGATATTGGTCGCCAGGCTGGCCCATCGGCGCCAGGTTGACCGGCAGGTTGCATTCTGCAGACAGGTCGCCAAATTTATCGTCCACCAGCGAGGTCAGCACCAGCGGCTCGAGGACCAGGTTATACACCCGGATCTCATAGGTGACTTCCCCGCCGGTGTAGAGCACTTTATAGGTGTTGGGGGTCTTTTCTACCTTGATCTGGGGTTCGATCAGGGAGGTGAAGGTCACCTGGGCGGTGGCGTTGGCCGTGGCCTGGTTGCCCTCATCATCCTGTCCGGTGGCCGTTACGGTGTTGACGTGCACATCCGGTGCGTTCCCGGTCAGAGAGCGGGTGATCAGGCAGGTGAACTGTCCGAGCCCGGGCAGATCGACCGGCAGCTTGCATTCGGCAGTCAGGTCGCCGAACTTGTCATCCACCAGCGAGGTCAGCCGGAGAGGTTCGGCGGTCAGGTTCTGGATGGTGATGGTGTAGGTGACCTGTCCGCCAGGCTCCGGCAGAGAGCTGGGATCGGGCTTCTTGGTCACCTGAATCTGGGGCAGCACATCGGTGAAGGTAACCATGGCATCATCGCTGGAAGTGGCGTGGTTACCGAAAGTGTCACTGGCGGCTACCGTGGCTACGTTGGTGATCCACGCCGTAGTCCCCGGCGA
>Ga0315268_10000464_pt1 | contig 47665 bp, 46 predicted proteins | sample C1_top_MG_FD_204535 | JGI IMG/M metagenome (GOLD analysis project Ga0315268, IMG submission 204535) | Sediment microbial communities from Yellowstone Lake, YNP, Wyoming, USA - C1_top | ecosystem: Environmental > Aquatic > Freshwater > Lake > Sediment | place: USA: Wyoming | collected 2017-08-01 | reverse complement strand
ATTTCTGTCTTTTCCTTATCATTGAGATTTACATCAAGGTTTTATAAGCAGCTTTCGGGGTAAATTGTTTTTTGCATCACGTGCAAATTGTCCTGTATCAATATTTTGGGTATTTCTCGAAAGACTCTTCAAATAAAGACTACAGAAATGCAATTGAAAGAAGTTCACGCAAATTTAAGAAGTGAATGAAAACTCTAAAATTATAATTAGCAATTTTTCTAAAATAACCCCGAATAAATAAGTAATTATGATTAGTAGATTAATTTTTTTTATTTGACCATTAAGTTGAAAGTATTATAACATTAGTTCGTTTCTTTATTTCTTGAGTTTTCTGCAAGAAAAATCTTTAAACTTACTTAAATTATACCCATCATCTGTTTAAAAAACCAGAGGAAGGGGGTGGAGAAAAGGATAAGATTTTAAGTCTAATTCAGCCCGTATTTTAATGAAAAAATTCAGAAGGAGGAGGTAAACCAATGGGAGCTCCAGGACAAGAGCATTTGTGGGATAAAGAAGTAAAAGGTCATAGGACGTATAATGACGTCAGGACCTTCACAGATGACCAGCTCAAAAATTACACAGAAGAAGAACTCAAGAATTTTAAGCCAAAACATGCTACACCGAATTTAGATGAGCTCGAGAAAGGTCCGTTTCCAAGTTTTGTAAGCGACCTCAAGAGGGAGGCACTTCACAGGAAGAAACTCGGGCAGGATAATCTGATGATACCCGAAGGAATAGTGGAAGATCTTTTAGGAGTAGTAGAACTCTCCTACGTAGATAAAGAGACTCACTGGAAACATGGCGGTATTGTTGGTGTTCTCGGCTATGGAGGCGGTGTGATTGGAAGATATTGTGATCAGCAGCAGAAGTTTCCGGCTGTTGCCCATTTCCATACTTACAGAGTAAATCAGACGGGCGGAAAGTTCTATACAACAGATTATCTCAGGGGAATATGTGACATCTGTGAGTACCGTGGAAGTGGCATAATGAATTTGCACGGCTCCACAGGTGATATGGTCTTTCTGGGTACTTTTTCAGACCAATTAGAGCCTATAATGTTTGACCTTACTCATGATATGGGTGTTGATATAGGTGGTTCAGGAGGGAATCTTCGCACGCCTTCTGATTGCCTCGGTAAGGCAAGGTGTGAATTTGCCTGTCTTGATACCCTCGATATGTGTTACGAGATGACCATGCATTTTCAGGATGAATTACACAGGCCTGGTTTTCCTTACAAATTCAAGTTTAAATTTGACGGGTGCCCTAATTGCTGTGTGGCTAGTATAGCAAGGTCTGATTGTGCCTACATTGGCACCTGGAAGGACGATATCAGGATTAATCAGGAAGCTGTGAAAGAATATGTAGCTAACAAGATTCCACCTGATGGAGGAGGAATGACTGGAAGGAACTGGGGTCCTTTTGATATCCAGAAAGAGGTAATTGCCCTCTGTCCAACTCAGTGTATGCAATGGGACGGGAAAAAGCTCAGCATCAACAATGCAGAATGTAACCGCTGCATGCACTGCATAAATGTTATGCCAGAGGCATTAAGGGTAGGTAAAGACCAGGGTGTTTCTCTCCTCTTTGGTGCAAAGGCACCTATTTTGGAAGGTGCGCAGCTTGCTATACTGACCATTCCATTCATGTATGCTAAGAATCCCTATGATAATGTTAAAGACGTTGTCAGAAAAGCACTTGATTGGTGGATGGAAGAAGGTAAAAACCGTGAGCGTATTGGAGAATGCATACAGAGATTTGGTCTCAAGAAGTTCATAGAGGTGCTTGGTGTCCCAGCCATGCCGCAGATGGTGAAAGAGCCTCGTTCCAACCCTTATGTCTTCTTTAAGGAAGAAGAGGTTCCCGGGGGATGGAAGAGAGATATTAAAGAATACAGAAAGAAACATCCACTATAAAATAAAAAAATATAAAGGAGGTGCATTATGTCGAAAGGTAAATTAGGCTATTATAATCCTGACAAACCAATGGAAAACAGGATAACTGATATTGGTCCTCCCCATTATATGCAGTTTCTGCCACCTATTCTGAGAAGAAACTATGGGAAATGGCTTTCTCATAGAATATTAGAGCCAGGGATAGTGTCGCATGTATCAGAATCAGGTGAGAAAGTTTACTCAGTGAGAGCAGGCGGTGCGAGGTTAGTTTCAGTTGAGCACGTTCGCGAGATATGCGATATTGCTGATAAATACTGCAACGGTTATGTGAGATGGACGACGAGGAATAATGTTGAGTTTATAACAGATAGCGAAGAGAAGGCAAAGGCCCTGAAGAAAGATTTAGATGGCAGAAAGTTCCCGGCAGGCTCTTTTAAATTCCCGGTAGGCGGTGTTGGCAATGTTATTACAGCTATTGTACATACTCAGGGATGGGTTCATTGTCACACCCCAGCTACTGATGCATCCGGCTTAGTGAAAAAGACAGCGGATGCCCTGTTTGACTATTTCAAAGAAATGAAATTACCGGCAAAACTTAGGGTCTCTATGGCATGTTGTCTGAATATGTGTGGTGCTGTACACTGCTCGGATATAGCCCTTCTTGGTTACCACCGGAAACCTCCTATGGTTGATGATGATTATGTAGGAAAAATCTGTGAGATTCCGCTTGTCATTGCTGCCTGCCCATTATACGCAATCAAGCCTGCTACTACAGCAGAAGGTAAGAAGACCGTGACGGTTAATTATGACAAGTGCATGTACTGTGGAAATTGCTATACCATGTGTGCTGCCCTCCCATTAGCAGATAAAGAGGGAGACGGTGTAGCTATCCTTGCTGGCGGTAAGATTTCAAACCGCATATCAACTCCGAAGTTCTCCAAGGTAGTTGTTCCGTGGCTACCAAATAATCCTCCTCACTGGCCAGAGGTTATAGATATTGTTAAAAAGATTGTAGAGGTCTATGCAAAAGATGCAAATAAGTATGAAAGGCTTGGTGACTGGGCAGCGAGGATTGGCTGGGAGAGATTCTTCGAGAAGACAGGCCTGCCGTTTACATGGCACATACTTGATGACTATCGCTTGGCTGTTGATACCTTCAGAACAACAACACAGTTTAAGTTCACAGAGCATTCCTGGGCGGTATCTAAGGCAGTAGGAGGGATATAAGACGAGAGGCCTGCTTGCTTGACAATATCCATATAGCTTATGCTATAGTTGCTTAAAAAGGGGAGTGAATATTTATGGGAACGGAAGAGATTAAAAATGCGATTATTGAGTATCTCTCGAAGGGTGCTAAGACAAAGGTCTATTTTAGCGATATGGTTTCTGGTGTAAAAAAGACCATACCTAATGCTTCAACATCAGAAGTAAAAAAGGTTGCGAGTGATTTAGTGAGAGAGGGTATTGTAGAGTACTTCTCTACAGGAAGTACTACAATGTATGGTTTGAAAGGAAGAGGCATATCTGCTGAAGATGCAGGCGCTAAAACAGAATAGTTAAAAGAGATTGAGAAGGAGGTGATCAGCAAAAGCTGCTAACCTCCTTCTCTTATGTCCTCTCAATAAGAAGAACCCTCCTTGAAGTCTCTATAAAATTGTACTAAAAATAAAAAGGTATTTTTATGAAAAAGCCGAATAATATTGAAAAATTTATTTATAAACAGAAACGCTTACTCGCTGAAAACCCAGAATGCGCTACTGCTCATTATAATTTAGGGGTAGCCCTCATGGATCAGGGCAAGTTCGATGAGGCAATAGAGGCTTTTGAGGAGTCCATTGAAGCTGGCAGTCGTATGTTCGAATCCTTTGTGAATTTAGGATACATCTATTTCAAAGAAGGGGACCTTGAAAAAGTAGTTAAGGCGAATTTAAGAGCTATCGAGATAGAACCCAGATATGCACGGGGCTATTCAAATTTAGGCTTTGCCTATCTCCAAATGGGGAAGACCGATGAAGCTATAGAAGCGCTGGAGAAGGCATTGGAATTAAATCCAGAGATTGTTCAAGCCATGTGCAACCTCGCTAATGCGTATCTTCAAAAAAGGGATATAGAAAAAAGTATTGAGATAAACAAGAAGATGCTTGAGCTGGCCCCAGATTTTTCATTAGGCTACAATAATCTTGCGAATGCATATTATTTTAAAGGTGAGTTTGATGAGGCAATTAAAAATTGTGATAAGGCATTAGAATTAGGTTTTGAAGTGCATTCTGAGTTTTTGAAACTCATAGAACCTCATCGAAAGAAAGACTGAATCAATGATTGATGAACTTTTTTCAAAATACATACTTGAGGTCCGAAAGGCTAACCAGCTTTTCGGCACAATTCAGGAAAAATATCCACTCAGTGTACGGTGCAGAATTCATTGTTGCGATTGTTGTTATGCTATTTTTGGTGTTTTTCCTGTAGAGGCAGCTTATATTAATTATCATTTCAATCGCTTAGAGAGAAAAATAAAGAGAGATGTTTTGAGAAGGGCAGAAAAGGCAGAGGCAGAAATGTTGAAGGCAAGGGATAAACTGCAGCAGGTTTTCGATAAGAAGCCTGAAATGCAGGCATATGGTCTGGGTAAACAGAGGGTAAGATGTCCTTTTTTGACAGAGAAGGATGAATGCATATTTTATGAAAGTCGGCCCATAATATGCCGGATATATGGAGTACCGTACAGTTTAAACGATGGGAAAAAAGAAACCTCTTATGTATGCGGTGTTTCTGGTTTCCAGGCGAAAGTTTCCTATCCTACGGTAAAACTCTATAAGATATATGGTGAACTCTGCAAACTTTCCGAGGAGCTTTTTAAAAAGACAGGTTCTAATCACTTAGAGAAGGCTACTTTTATGTTGCCCCTCTCAAGGGTGTTAAGGATGCCTTTAGAAGAAATTATAAAGGGAGACTTTGAAGAGTAGTATATATCTCCTCTATATGCCTGTCTAAGTTTGCGATTATCACAGGGAAATCGTTAGTATTTCTGTATTGGTCTGTTAAAGGATTAATAATACTTTTTAGTTCTTCTTGACTGAATCCCTGGAGTAACATTAAAAAGTCTTCTGCTTGATTAAGATTAAGATGATGTTTAAGATACCCCTTTAATTTCAAGGCTTCAAAAAATCCTCTGAGAGTAGCTTCTAAACATTTGTCATCTGCCCATACTACTTCTCCCAGCCCATCCAGTTTATCCAGACGCATTCTTACAGTTAGGTTTAAAACGTAGTAACATAAGGCCAGGATCGGATTTAATGCTTCTTTATCTGTAAAGCCTATGAATGGTTCATATTGCCTTACTGTTGTGAGACGAACGTCTATCTTTTTATCTCCCATTTTTACAACGAAATCTCCTGTTGCATGATGCCAGGCTAAGATCTGGCTAAAGTCTTCAAGGTCATAATAGTGGGTTAGAATCTCAGAAGCCTGTTTATATATTTCGAAACTCTGTTCAGGAGAAAGATATTTATACCCTTTATCAAAGTCCCAGAGCTTCAACCTTTGTGTGCCATTTTCGTCTCTGGAGATATGAAATTCGTGATACCCTTCGAACCATTCTTCAAGGAGAAATGACATAGCATTGGCATCGCCTAAGAAATAAACCTTGGGTAAATAGGGCAAATCAAATTCCATATTTAACTTCTGGAGTGTATCAAATTCTTTCTTTAACCAGAACCTGCCTGTATCTGAAATGGCAACATTTAAACCAAACTTTACTTTCTCTTCTTTGAGAATAAACTCGATACTGGCAGGATGGTATAAAGGTCCATGTTTTTCCGAACGGACAATAATTTCATAGATTTCCTTGATATGGATTTCCTTCCCTGTTTTTTTAGATATTATAGGAAGTAATGGTTTTAAATCATCTTTTACAAGGAAGTCTTTTACAGAGTGGAAATATATTCTATACGATGTCTTTAATTCATCGCCTTCCAATGGTAAGTTCCATTTTTTTTTATCTGCTGGTATGTCCCCATACGGTGAAGAGACAAGATATCGTATAGATGGTCCCATACCCTTGAGATCCTTCGGGCATTCGCCTTCAGGATGACTGCTTTGCAGTCAGTTTTTCAATAGCCTCTTTTGCTAATTGAGCAACAGTCACTTCCTGTAATTCTCTTTCTCTATAGAGAGTAAGCCGCTGGTCATCAGTAAGGAGTTTTTCTAACTCTTCTATTGTACCTTTATATCCTAAGTTGCCCAAAGCCCAAGCAGCATGTCCTCGCAGAGCTGGATCCGGAACCGCTAAAAATGAGCAGAGGGCACGGGAGGCGAGTTTGACCAGCTCCGGTCTTGTTGTCGCAATCTTTCCAACAGCCCAGGAGACCTCTTTCCAGTAGTTTTTATATTGTAAAAAGGAGAGAAGGGCATGACTAAATTTCCCAAACAAATCAGGGTTTTTACTGATGGTTGCTCCTATAGCTTCCAGGGCACCCCATGCTGATGAGGCAGAATCTGCTGCGCTCAAGAGGAGTCGATTTAAAAATTTACTGATAACATCTGGCCTTTTCTCTCCTATTTTTGCGCATACGTTGCTGAGTATTTCGACTACCTTCCAACGGAGACGTTCGTCAGGCGTATAGAGCATGCGAAGGAGTTCAGGAATTACTCGTGTATCTTCTTCAGCCAGAGCAATAAGCTCTTCAAGCCTGTTTTCTGAGACATATGCTTGTACCTTTTCTCTCGAAAATTTATCAGAGCGGGATTTTTTTGCTTTGGTAGATACAAAAGAAGACGTGAATTTTTCTTTTGTCATTTCTTCTGTAAAATTTTGGAACTCTGAGTTGAGTTTGACAAAAATGAGTGCGCCTCTGACCCTTCTGTCCTCAAAAGTTCCACCGGGAATTACTTTATGAGAAATAGGATCATAGTTTTCTATAACACCGTCCACATAATCCTCTCCAGCAGAAAGAGAAAAGGCGGTATAATCATCATAATTACAGGCGAACAGCAAAGCCTCAACAAAAGCAGCTCCTCTGTTATGACCCGTGACATCAAAGGCATAAACAGCCCCACAGTTTTCACAAAAGCCAAGGGGGAACTCGCGAGGCTTTCTTTCCATCAATTCTTTACTTTGTCCAATAATATGTTCACAGAAGGGACAGCATGGTTCTATAAATAATGTTTCCATCGCTTACTCCTTATTCCAATTCTGTATTAAAAACAAAAAATTGTCAAAGAGGAATCCGAAATCCTAATTTAGCAATGTTATTCCACACAGTTATCAAACTTCAGGACAGAATATGTTAATAAGCTGACCAGGAATGATATAATAGCAATAAAGCATACTATGACATTGCCCCAGCAATTTAATGATCCCCCAGAAATCATGTTTTCAGAAAAACAGATTGCTATTATTACTCAGTCCCTCCTAAAACTTGCATCAAACAGAGCTGTTCAAGCAGAACTTCCGGATGTTGATCAGTATATGAAAAACTTCATGACAGAAAGAGAAAAAGGAGACCCAACCTTACAGGAATACGCACTGCTATATCTTTATGCCAGGTTGCATAGTGCAGGCTCCACATATTCTCCTTCCGAATATGAGCTTTTCAAAAAGAGAAACGCTTATTCGTGCCACCCGGGTGGTCTTTCGCCTCTCATCCTGGCGGAACAGTTTATCAAGCCTGAGTCAGTCATCGCTGACCTCGGCGCAGGCAATGGACTACAGGGGCTGTTACTCCAGTGCCTGTACCCACACCATAAAACACTCCAGATAGAGCTTTCCTCGGAATTGATTCGTGTCGGCAGAATTTTTCAAGGGATACTCGGCATCAGTGATGAGCGCATAGAATGGGTTCACGATGACATTATCAACGTATCTCTTGAATCTGTTGATTTCATTTATCTCTATCGACCGGTAAGACCCCTTGAAGGCGGAAAACAGGTTTATCATACTATTGCAAACAAGCTCTCATTGATAAACAAATCGCTTGTTGTCTTCAGTGTAGCCGACTGCCTTGCCGAATTTCTGGACAAACGATTTTCTATTTTTTATTCGGATGGTCATCTAACCTGCTATAAATTCAGCTATAAATTCAGCCCTTGACATTTATAAGTAAAGTAAATTATATATATTTAGATTTTTCTTCAAAGGGTCTAAAAGCAATTTTTTAAAGATAGCGAGAACTTATATCTCTTAGATAAAACTCTTTTACTGCAAAATTTTTGAAGGGAGTTTCTATGCCTATTTACGAATTTCGATGTCTCCGCTGTAAACATGTCTTCGAGCTTTTAAAACTTAAAAAGGGTGACGAAGAAGTAGAGATGAAATGTCCGGAATGCGGATCCAAAAAAGTAGAGCGAGCTTTAAGCAGGATAGGGGTTATTAAGTCTCGCAGAGGGGGTCCTACCCGTACTATTAAGGAATGCGGTGGCAGTACCTGTACTACCATAGATGTGCCTGGTCCTAAAAAATAATCCGCTACCCCAGGCTCACTACTGCAAAATACTACCCAAAATCCGTACCATACCCTTTATATTTGAGGTGGTTTCTCTAAACAGGATAGAGACCATAAGGCTTAAAGAGTTGAAGGTAGCCAAAAGAAAGGGGCAGATGTCATGATTTATACAATAGGGCTGACTCGAGGAATAGTTTTTGATCTCCTCTCAATTGTACCAAATAAAGAAATGACCGTTGAGGAAATTATTGAGTATCTTCGGTCTCATCCAAATGATAAATTTATGTACAAATATTTAATAAATCAGTTAGAAAAATTTGATGAGGGCGAACTTAATGAATTAATAGAAAACGCTAAAAAAGCAGATGATTTCTCATTATTAGCACCTCTTTACGAGGTGTGCATTTCATACAATGAATTTTATAATCTGAGGGAAAGATTTGGTGATGTGAATATACACCTGTTAGCCAGGCATACACCGTTGATTTATATAAGATGGTCTCTGGATAAAAATCTCGAATCTCGTCTTTTTTGGATGGATATGTTTTCAAGGAATAAATACCAACACATGGACTTATCGCCCTTTAAATCTATCAAATTTCCAATTCCTTTTGATTTAAGCGGTCTTGCCGAAGACAAAGTCATTCATATAAGAGACGTATATTCAAAATCAAATGATAAATCCTTTGATACAGGGACATCTATACGGATCGTAGAGCCAAATGAGACCTTAAATAAAATCTTGAATAATCCAGTAGCCCAGGACTTACTGCTGGGAGATGCAATAAGGGTGCAATGGAGCGTTAGCCCGCATGCCTTTATAAGAAGATGGAAAGCTGATATAGAGGTATCTGTAGGAAGAAACAATTGGAGGCTTGAAGGTACGTTGCGTGAGTATGGGAAAGGTCTCACAGAGGATGAAGCAAAAGCCTCTGCCTTAATGGAGATAATAGAGAGATATTCAGCTTTCGCAAATTTTTATAACGATCAATCTGTTGGATATAAAGAAGAATATAGTCTTATAAAAGCGAGGTATAGCGAACTGAAAGATAAAGGACAACATGTTCTAAACCCGAATAAAATGAGTCTCGAAGTTCCTTATGAGGATCAAGAGTTATACTGGATTGTTGCTGAAGAGGTTAGTGAAAGAGGATGCCGTGAGATTTATATACCAGCACAATTTGCCTTTCTTATTTCTTCGGGTAATTTTGATGAGATTGACCTTTACAGTCAGGGTACCACATCAAATGGTTTGGCCTCAGGGAACACAATGGAGGAAGCCAAACTGTGCGCACTATTAGAATATATAGAGAGGGACTCAGAGAAGGTTTTGCTTTTCTCTCCAGATAGATATTTTTCGTTAGAAGCCGATGATCCCATTATAAATAACATTCTAAATAGTTGGAAGAAAAAAGGTGTTCACATATACTTCTTAGATTTAACTTCAGAAATTGGAGTACCATGTTACAAGGCCTTTTTTATCCATACCAAAGGCGGATTTTCAAGGGGGTGGGGTGCACATCTGGATGGCAAAATCGCAATAAATAGAGCATTCTGTGAATTAACTTCTCCTTACTTTCTCTCTGGCAACTATTCAACAGTACCGTCAAAGGAAATAAATCAGAGGACAATAAAGTATGAGGACCTTCCGAACTATTCATCAGGAAATGTAAGCAAGGATTTATACATATTAGAGAAAGTGCTGCTTATGAATGGTTTTCATCCAATTTATGTAAATCTGACTAAAAAAGATTTGGGAATTCCTGCTGTTAGAGTGATAATACCTGGAATGGAGATATTACCTGACTTAGATAAGTACTCAAATTTTAGTAAGAGACAATTCAGAGATTATTTGAAAATTATGAATACAGGCTCAAAATATTTGGGTAACCAGTAGAAAGGTAAGTTCTAAAATGATGATACGCTGTCCGAGGCTTATTGTTGCAGGCATTGGTGGCGATACGGGTAAAACTGTTATTAGTGTTGGGTTATGTCGGATCTGGCGTGAGCAAGGATATAAAGTCATACCTTTTAAAAAGGGACCTGACTACATTGATATGAGTTGGTTGAGCTTAGGGGCAAATCATCCGTGTTATAACCTCGATCTTTTCTTAATGAATGAAGAACAAATACTTTTCTCCTTCGGTATAAATACCCAGCAAACAGATATGGCTCTCATTGAAGGAAATCGAGGGCTTTATGATGGTATGGATGCGGAAGGAAGTGTTAGTACTGCAGAGTTAGCTAAACTTCTTCACTCTCCTGTTATTCTCATAGTGGATTGTACAAAAGTAACGCGTACTGTTGCTGCCTTAGTACTTGGATGCCAGAAGTTTGATTCGAACGTGCCAATTCAGGGAGTAGTTCTCAATAGATTAGCCAGTTCCCGTCAAGAAACTGTTATTCGTGAAAGTACTGAACGATATTGTCATCTACCAGTAGTCGGGGCTATTCCCAGACTCACCAATGTTACTTTTCCAGGAAGACATCTTGGTTTAGTACCTCCCCAAGAACATCCCAAGGCTCAAAAGGCAATTGATGATGCAGCCGCAATGGTCGAGAAATATCTGGACTTGAAGACATTATGGGAGATTGCACACCACGCACCACCCCTAAAAATTAGTACGTCCGCCAAGGCGGACATCCGCCAAGGCGGACAAGGTTCAAAGTTACAAATCCCCCTTCACCCCCCTTTAATTCCCCCCTTAGTAAGGAGGCCCGCCTGCCGTCCGTCGGGCAGGGATACAGAGGGGCCAAAGGGGTTTGAGGAGGGATTAAGGATAGGGGTGATCAGGGATTCGGCTTTCCAGTTTTATTATCCTGAAAATATAGAGTCATTAAAAAGAGCAGGTGCTGAAATTGTTGAATTTAGTGCCTTAAGAGGCGACTTACCACCGTCGATTCATGCCCTTTATATCGGAGGTGGCTTCCCTGAAACCCATGCAGCTGCTTTATCGGCGAATAAAAGATTAAAGCAATCAATTAAGAAGGCTGCTAAGGATGGATTGCCCATTTATGCTGAATGCGGTGGTTTGATGTATCTCGGTGAAAAGTTGATCTGGGAAGGAAAAGACTACTCCATGGTGGGCTTCTTTCCCATAGTAGCTGGAGTGAGCAAGAAACCACAAGGCCATGGCTACAGTATTATTGAGGTAAATAACCCTAATCCCTTTTTTAAAACCGGGCTAATTCTGCGTGGTCATGAATTTCATTATTCACACGTCCTCAATTTAGACGAAATCCTTCGGCTAACAAAAGACAATGAAAATAATCCCCCTGAATCCTCTCGCTCCTCCCTTTGGAAAAAGGATAATACCCCCTCGCCCCCCTTTAGTAAAGGGAGGAAGGGGGGATTATTTATTAAAGGGGGTAAAGGGGAATTTGAAAAAATGAGACAGGCGGGATTTTCGGAGCAATCGGATACCATATATTTTGCCTTTAAAATGAAAATGGGAGCGGGGATACTCAACGGGATGGATGGTCTCTGTTTTAAAAATGTCCTTGCTACTTACACACACCTGCACGCCATTGGCACAAGAGAATGGGTAGAGGGTATTATGAATACTGCAATGTCTTATAGGGCGCATAAACGATTGCAAAGAAAGTTATAGCCCTCCTGCTTTATAAATTTAGAACCTTTTATACTTATAAATTTAAGTTGACTTTTTCTGTTTCCTTCATATATAAATAGATGAACTCGGCTAAGAAAAATATCCGGTATTTTAAGAAATCCTGAGCGGGTGCTTTTTTAACAAAGAAAAGGAAGCTTATTCATTAATAAGTTTTTTTTATTTGACCATAGATAATATTTTATATTATTTTTTTAAAACTTCAATTTTAGAATCATTTTTTGTTGCGTCGTAAAAAAGAAGTGTGATATTGTATTAAGCTTACATGGGGGATTTTCCCGAGTAAATTTAGTTCAAAAAGAAAAGGAGGTAAAAGAAATGCCAACATGGACGTTTCAGGGGAAGGAATATGAGATGGATGAGGATGGCTATCTCCAGGATTGGCAGACGTGGGAAGAAGGAATGGCACCCGAACTGGCCAAGATAGAGGGGGTCGAACTTGATGAACGGCACTGGGAAATAATCAAGTGGTTAAGAGAGTATTTCGTAAAATATCAGATTGCACCACCTATCAAGATGCTTATCAAGGAAATGGGAAAGTTATTCGGACCTGAGAAAGCAAATCAGAAGTATCTTTATTCACTTTTCCCAGGAGGACCCGCAAAACAGGCGTGTAAATTTGCAGGGCTTCCAAAACCAACAGGTTGCGTATAAAAAGATTACAATTGAAAAAGTAAGAGGTAGGATTTTTACTTACTACCCTTACTTTTTTAATTGACTGAGAAGAGTCGAGAAAGGTTTATCTAAAAGACTCTATTACAGAACTAAAAGCTCGCGACATTTAAAGGGCTTTCAATTTTTTTTTGCTATTTCAGTAGTGTAAATTTTATGTTTTACCTATGCCTTATATGAAGCTGAATGGTCTATTACACAAAAAAAGGTCAACTATTTTAACCAAGTGGTTCGATCTTATCCTTGAAACCTATCCTGCTGAAACCGCTTTATTTTTAAAGAATAAGAAGAACAGATTCGCCAACCCTGTCGGTTCCATTATCTTCGAAGGCATAGAAAATCTTTTTGATGAGATTCTTCAGGGAATCGATTATGAAAGGGTCTCTCCTTTCCTTGAAAATATTATCAGGGTAAGAGCTGTTCAGGATTTCACACCATCTCAGGCTATTGTTTTTGTCTTTCTCTTGAAAGATGTAATCAGGCAGGAATTATCAAAAGAGATTCGCAATGACGGAATTGCTGAGGAACTCTTTAAATTAGAATCTCAAATAGACAATCTTGCCAAACTCTCTTTTGATATCTACATGAAATGCCGTGAGAAGATATATGAACTCAAGGCTATGGAGTTGAATAACCAGACATATTCCCTATTAAAAAGGGCAAAGTTAATAATAGATTTAGAAGAGCAAGAGAGTTGTCCCAAGGGGGATAACAGTGAAAATTTATAAGAAATGAGGTGAGGATAAAATGAGTTTTGGGCTTTCTTTCTGGGTTTCCATCATTGCAGTTGCAGTATTAATTTTGATCGCTTTCTTCGGGGTTGGGGCAGCACACTTGAACTACTTATTCGGAGTTATCATACCCTATGCTGCCTTTGCTTTCTTCATTCTGGGAATAATTTATCGAGTTCTCAAATGGGCAGCGAGACCTGTTCCATTCAGAATTCCCACAACCGCTGGGCAACAGAAATCCTTCACGTGGATAAAACAAAATAAAATCGATAATCCCTCTACAGCCCTTGGTGCTATGGTAAGAATGGCCTTTGAGGTGCTTCTTTTCCGTTCCCTTTTCAGGAATACAAGATCCGAGTTACAGAGCAGCGGTCCGAGGCTCGCTTATGCATCATCTAAGTGGCTCTGGGTGGCAGCATTGGCCTTTCATTACTCTTTTCTTATTATCTTGCTCAGGCACCTGAGGTTGTTTACCGAGCCGGTACTTACCTTCGTGAATTCTATTGAGAAAATGGATTCTTTTTTCCAGGTATGGGTACCGCTTCTCTATATCACTGACTTAGTCCTTATAGGAGCGGTGATATACCTCCTTCTAAGAAGGATTCTTATCCCGCACATGCGCTACATTTCTCTTCCAGCAGACTACTTCCCCCTCTTTCTCATTCTCAGCATCGGAATTACAGGGGTTCTCATGAGGTATTTCTTCAAGGTGAGTGTCGTAGATGTCAAACAGTTGACAACGGGCTTAATCAGTTTTAATCCTGTTATTCCTAAAGGGATTGGGGTTCTCTTTTATATCCACCTGTTTCTTGTAAGCACTCTTTTTGCCTATTTTCCATTCAGCAAGCTTACGCATATGGCAGGTGTCTTTCTCAGTCCTACAAGGAATCTTGCTAATAACAATCGCATGGAAAGGCACGTCAACCCCTGGAATTACCCTGTCAAGGTTCATACGTATGAGGAATACGAAGATCACTATAGAGAATTTATGAAAGATGCTGGAATACCAGTAGAAAAGGAGTAGAATTATGGCGGTTAAGAAACCTGAAGAACTTTCGAGGATTGATTATAAGCCACCTAAGAGATCATGGATGGATACCCCGGCTGAACTGAGAAAGGGTATGTTCTGCTGGGGTGCGAAGGAAAAAAGCCTTAAGACTGTTGACTTCCCAAATGCGAGGCATTGGAACCCTCTTGAAGAGGACTGGAAACTACCAGAAAACTGGAAAGAGATATTCTTAGAAGGGTTAAAAGAGAGGCTGAGTAAATATCGTTCCTTTCAGCTATTTTTAGACATATGTGTGAGGTGTGGTGCATGTGCTGACAAGTGCCACTTCTTTATCGGCGGCGGAGACCCTAAGAATATGCCTGTTCTGAGGGCAGAGCTTCTCAGGTCAATATATAGAAAATATTTCACAACAGCCGGAAAGGTCTTCGGAAAGATTGCAGGTGCAAGAGAGCTTACATATGATGTGCTCAAAGAGTTATGGTATTATGCCTATCAATGCACAGAATGCCGTAGATGCTCACTCTTCTGTCCTTATGGTATTGACACTGCTGAAGTTACCATACTTGTCCGGGAACTTATTAATCTCCTTGGTCTGAACATTGAATGGGTTGCCGGACCTGTTTCAAACTGCTATATGACGGGGAATCACATGGGCCTCCTTCCACATACACTCAGAGATACAGTCGACTCATTTCAGGCAGATTTAGAAACCATAACTGGCGTTAAAGTGGATTATTCTTTTAATAGGAAAGGAGCCGAGGTCCTCTTTGTGAATCCTTCCGGTGAATACTTCGATCCGAACGGCAATATTACTTTCATGGGTTACATGCTGTTATTCCACGAGATCGGGCTTGACTATACATTAAGCACCTATACTTCCGAAGGTGGAAACTTCGGCTTTTTCACCTCGAATGAAATGGCAAAAAGGCTTCATTCAAAGATATATGCCGAGGCAAAGAGGTTGAAGGTAAAATGGATCCTTGGAGGGGAATGTGGCCATATGTGGAGGGTGTGGCATCAGTACCATAATACATGGTTTGGGCCTGTAGACTTTCTTGAAGAACCTGTCTCTCCAATAACAGGGACGAAATTCGAGAATGCAAAGTCGAACAAGATAGTCCATATCTGCGAATTCACTTCTGATTTGATAAAAAATGGAAAAATTAGACTGGATCCAAGTAGAAACGACAACTATAAAGTTACCTTCCATGACTCCTGTAATGTTTCCAGGGGTATGGGGATGTTTGAGGAACCACGATACATCATAAATAGTGTGTGTAACAATTTCTATGAGATGCCGCCGAATACCATCAGGGAAAATACCTTCTGTTGCGGGAGCGGTTCAGGCTTAAATGCGTCAGAAAATATGGAGCTGAGGTTAAGGGGAGCCCTTCCGAGGGCAAATGCATTGAAATATGTCCGTGAGAAATTTGGGGTAAACACACTTGCCAATATCTGTCAGATAGACAGGGCAGCCCTTCAGACCCTTGCAGATTACTGGGTTCCTGGCGTGGCCATCCGGGGTATTCACGAAATGGTAGGTAATGCCTTAGTGATGAAGGGGGAAAAGGAAAGGACTACTGATTTGCGCGGCGAACCCCTTCCTGGAAAGGAGGTTCAAGAGAATGTATGACGGATGGAAAGTTATTCTCGGCCTTATCATTTTCATTGGAATAGTAACCTTTCCTATTCTGTATGACATAGGAAAGGCATCTGTACCACCTCCAGAACCGAAGATTGATACACCCGAAATCCAGAAAATGGTTGAGAAGAAGTGCGTTGAGCCAAAATCGTTTATGAAGACAGAGCACATGGTATTGTTAAATAACTGGAGAGATTGGTATGTACGTGAGGGGAAGACGGTCTATTTAACTGCTGATGGCAGGGAGTACAATATAAGTCTCGCCAATACCTGCATGAAGTGCCATTCAAATAAGAAAAAGTTTTGCGATGAGTGCCACAATTATGCAGCTGTAAAACCTTATTGCTGGGATTGTCATATTGAGCCAAAAGAGGGAGGTCAGACATGAGTATCAGTAGAAGAGAGTTCTTAAAGATAGCAGGTGCCTCTGCAATAGTGGGACTTGGAGGAATATCTGCTATTGATATCTTACTGCCGGGACAATTCGAGGCCTCACAGCTTGAAAAGAATCCAAAGGCTCTGATAGGAAAGAGATGGGGAATGGTTATAGACATGAAGAAACTGGATGAAGAGACGATGAAGAAGTGTATAGATGCCTGTCACCGCATCCACAACGTTCCTAATTTTGGCAATCCAAAGGATGAGGTTAAATGGATCTGGAAAGAAACGTTTGAACATGCTTTTCCGGGCCAGGAAAGTGAGTATATGGGAGAAGGGATGAAAAACATGCCCTTTTTGGTGCTCTGCAACCAATGTGATAATCCTCCCTGTGTAAGGGTGTGCCCAACAAAGGCCACTTTTAAAAGGTCAGATGGGATCGTTATGATGGACATGCATCGCTGTATTGGATGTAGGTTCTGTATGGCTGCCTGTCCCTTTGGAGCGAGGAGCTTCAACTGGAGAGACCCTCGGCCTTTTGTTAAAGAGGAAAATAAAGAATATCCGACAAGAACAAAAGGTGTTGTGGAAAAGTGTACTCTTTGCTATGAAAGGCTCGCCGTAGGCCTCAAGCCCGCCTGTGTCGAAGAATCAAAGGGTGCATTGATTTTTGGTGATTTGGCAGATCCCACTTCGGAGATCAGGAAAGTTCTCGGTTTGCGTTATACTATTCGACGGAAATCCGAACTCGGTACAAATCCCAGTGTTTATTACATAATATAGGAGGGAATATTTATGCTTGAACTGGCGATAAAAGGAAGTCGAAAATACTGGGGGTTGATATTCTTTCTGTTAGCCATAATTGGCATAGGTTTCATCTTTTACCTCAAGCAATTTAGTTATGGCCTGGGGATAACAGGAATGAGCAGAGATGTTTCTTGGGGTTTTTACATTGGTCAGTTCACTTTCCTTGTTGGGGTAGCAGCAGCGGCAGTTATGGTTGTTCTGCCTTACTATCTCCATAATTACAAGAAGTTCGGAAGAATTACGGTTATTGCGGAATTTCTGGCAATCCCTTCTGTCATCATGTGTATGTTGTTCATTTTTGTTGATATGGGCCAGCCCACCCGAGTCCTGAATGTATTATTACATCCAACTCCCAATTCGGTTATGTTTTTTGACATGCTTGTTCTGAGTGGCTATCTTTTTTGGAATCTTCTGGTTGGCTGGACTGTTCTGGGAGCGGAGCGCAAAGGAGGACCACCACCTGCATGGATAAAACCTTTTATATACATTGCAATCGCATGGGCACCTAGCATTCACATTGTAACAGCATTTCTCTACTCGGGTCTTCCGGGAAGGCATTTCTGGCTTTCAGCTATCATGGCAGCTCGCTTTCTTGCCTCGGCATTCTCATCAGGGCCTTCCCTCATTATTATTCTCTGTTTCATTGTAAGAAGGTTTACCAAATTCGATCCCGGCAAGGAAGCCATCCAGGCGCTTGGCAAGATTGTCACTTACGCCATGATTATAAATGTCCTTTTCCTCGGGTTCGAATTCTTCACAGCTTTCTATAGCACCATACCAGGACATACGCATCCTTTCATATACCTTTACAAGGGACTCGATGGCCATGGGAAATTAGTTCCTATTATGTGGCTCTCCACTATTCTTTCTTTGCTGGCTCTAATACTTTTAGTCATTCCTCAAATAAGGAGGAATGAGACAGCCTTAGGAATTGCCTCTCTATCTGTTTTCTTTGCCCTATGGATGGATAAAGGATTTGGTCTGGTTGTAGGAGGTTTTGTCCCGAATCCTTTTGAAAGGGTGTTTGAATATTGGCCAACGAAACCCGAAGCATTTATCACTCTCGGCGTATGGGGAATCGGATTCCTTGTACTTACTATTCTTTATAAAATAGCTACCTCAGTCAAGGAAGAAGCAGTCTTTGATAAGTATGGTGAGAAACAAGTTAGAACCTAAATTCTTTAAATAAACTGCGAGGTATATGGAAAGGGGATGCTGGTTTTTATAGCATCCCCTTTCTACGTCTTATACCCTTAACCACTACAGCCACCACTGATTTTATGAATAATGCGGGATAGATTATAAGGTTGACATAAAATATCTGCTACTATAAATTAGCCTTTGGAGGAATTTCTGGAAGATTTAATTTCAAGATTCGGCTATATTGCTATTTTCATTTTCACCTTTTTTGAAGGTGAGAGTGTACTTATTGCGGCAGGATTTCTTTCTTATAGTGGTTATCTCGATGTAAATATAGTTGTGCTTATCTCTACTATAGCCTCATATATTGGTCATGGCACGTTTTTCCTTATTGCCCTGCATAAAAGAGAAATTTTCCTTAAATATATTCAGAAAATGATAAAAGTTAACCTGTCAAAACTTGAGGCTTTAATGGAAAGGTACGGAATCGCATCTATATTTATAAGCCAGTGGCTTTATGGGTTCAGGTTGATAAGTGCAGCAGTCCTCGGGCTTTCGCGAATGGGTAAGAAGAAATACTTTACCTTTCTGCTTATAAGTTGCTTCATCTGGGCAACCCTATGCACATATGGAGGTTATTTTTTTGGGGCAACACTTAAAAATATCTTGGGGAATATTAAGAAATATGAATTACCTATAGCATTGGGTTTTCTTGCGGCAGGGTTTATAATCTGGTTCGTAAGGGATGTAAGGAGACGGAGAAATGTATCACAATAATGCAAAAATTGTGCAAAGGAAAAGTTGAATCAGGGTTTCTCTATATAAAGCTCCCAGTAATTCTCATCCTCGATCCACACAGATTCCAACTTGTATCCATGTTTTTCGCAGTATCGAGGAATAGAGTCCTCAACAGTAGTTCGCAAATCACAGAGTATCTTTAAAATAGCTCCTCTTGGCAGTTTTTCCATTGTCTTCTTAACCAAAATAAGGGGATAAGGGCAGATTGTTCCAAGAACATCGAGTATTTCCGTTGGTGTTTGCGATTTTAAATCAGCCATTTTGTAAGCCTCTTTTTTATTTTGATCTATTTGATCTATGAGATTAAACAACTACATCTGAATCAAGAATAACTATATTCTTGATATGCATCTCTATATTTAGTTTAGTTACACCTTATAATTTCAAAGAATTTCTGATTTAAGGAACAATTAAGAATACCATCATCAATAAGTGCAAGTAAAGGTTTTATATGATGGTTATATAATGGGTCTGTTGACTAAAAGATATACATTGAATATAAAATATCTTTAAATGTCCCTAAGAAATTATTTTTTAGGTCTTTCTCTGAATAAGAAACTTATCGGGATGATGCTTTTCCTTAGCTTTATCCTCATCTCGGTATTACTCTTCTTTTATTCACAGGCTGAAAAGGCATTGCTTATAGAGCTCGAAAAACAAACAGCAGAGCTTTCAAAGGCAATACAAGTTGGTGTTGAAGAGGTTACAAGCACTGGCTCTACAGACCAGATGAGGCTTTATAATTACCTTAAGGAGTTAAATGCAAAGGGTGTGAAAGAGATTTCTATTATTAGTAACACAGACGAAATCATAGCAAGTACTAATCCTATGAGGATAGGAGAGCAGGTTAGTCCTAAGAAAAAAGAGCGTATCATAAGGGCGGAACTCGGTGAACCCGTTTCCGAGGAAGGGAAGGTCTATAACGTTATTGTGCCCGTTGTTGCTGGCAATGAGCATTACGGTTATATACATTTAAAGATAAATGTAGAGGATTTTTCTGAACTCCTCGAGATGAGTGCAATAAAAAGGATAGGTGCGGCTTCTGCGGTCTTTGGTCTTGGAATAATCATAGCGGTATTCCTTTCATGGATGTATACCAAGCCCATACATAATGTAGTCAATGCTGCAAGGAGGGTTGCAGCAGGAGATTTAACACCAGACCTTTCTACAGAGAGGAAAGATGAGATAGGAGAGCTGACACAGAGTTTTAATTTCATGGTTCAGAAACTCAGAGAGAAGCGTGCCCTCGAGGAGAAACTACGCGAGGTTGAACACCTATCAGGCATAGGGCAGTTCGCAAGGGGAATTGCTCATGAGATAAGAAATCCCCTGAATTTTATAAGCCTTTCGATTGATCATCTAAAGGGGAAATATATACCCTTGGAACAGGAGAAAAAAGAGAAATTTGAATCCCTTATCACAAGTATAAAACAGGAAATACAGCGTCTTAACAAACTGGTAGAGGATTTCCTTGATTATGGAAGACCTATAAGATTGAGTCTTCAGGAGGTTGAATTAGGTAATCTTATCGAGGAGGTAGTAGCATTAGTACTGGCAAAAGCAGAGCAGGACAGCATTGAGATTCACAGACAACATGAGGTATTACCTAAGCTCTCTTTAGACCCTGAACTGATAAAGACATGTATCTTGAATGTTGTTCTCAATGCTTTTCAGGCAATGCCTGATGGCGGTAAGCTTTCGATTAGTACCAAGACTACTGACAGCAAGCTCTCTCTTATTATTGAGGATACAGGTATCGGTATTTCTAAAGAAAATCTCTCGAAAATCTTTGACCCATTTTTCTCTACAAAAGATAGAGGCCTTGGTCTCGGACTTGCCATAACAAAAAGAGTTGTTGAGGAACATGGCGGAAAAGTGGATTTTCAGAGTATAGAAGGTAAGGGAAGTACTGTAACAATATCTTTTCCAATCAGGCAGTAAGATAAGGAGCTAAGATGGCCGTTGTTCTTGTTGTAGATGATGAACCTATGCAAAGGGAGATACTGAAGACAATACTTGATGATGAAGGATATGAGACGCATACTGCCTCCTCAGGTAAAGAAGGACTGAAAATTGTGCAGAGGCTAAATCCTGACGTAGTTCTGACTGACCTCAAAATGGAAGACATGGAGGGCGTAGAATTTATTGAATTAATTCCAAAAGCCCCTTTTGAGCCCTCGATGATTATCATGACAGCATACGGAACGATTTCATCTGCTGTTGAGGCAATGAAGAAAGGAGCTTTTGATTACCTGACAAAGCCTCTCGATAAGGACACTCTGCTTCTGACTGTAAAGAGGGCTGTTGAAAGAACTTCCCTACTCAAAGAGAATCTCCAACTACAGAAAGCACTCTACGATAAGTTTAGCATAGAGGGGATCGTAGGAAGCTCCAGAAAAATGAAAGAAGCGTTGGAGATAATGAAAAAGGTCTCTTCTACCACAGCGACTGTTCTTATTTTTGGGGAAAGTGGCACAGGGAAAGAACTTATTGCGAGAGCGATTCACTACAACAGTCCAAGACGCACAAAGCCTTTTACAGCCGTAAACTGTGCTGCAATCCCTGAAAACCTGATAGAGAGTGAACTTTTTGGATATGAGCCAGGCTCTTTCACCGGTGCAACATCGAGGAGTATAGGGCTTTTCGAGTCAACGAATGGCGGAACAATGTTCCTTGATGAAATTGGAGACTTACCAGCAGTAACTCAGTCGAAGATCCTCAGAGTGCTCCAGGACAAGGAGATAAGGAGGATTGGTAGCCGTGAGAGCATAAAGGTTGATGTTCGAATAATATCAGCAACAAACAGGGACCTCGAGACGGAAATCATCAAAAAAAATTTTAGGGAAGATCTTTATTACAGATTAAAGGTTATAACCATCGAACTTCCGCCATTACGTGAAAGAAAGGAGGATATCCCAGAGCTTGTGGACTTTTTTATAAAGAAGTATAACCAGGACTTCGGCAAAAGAATAAAGGGGATTGAGGAAAATGCATCAAAGGCACTCGTAGAGTATCACTGGCCAGGGAATATCAGACAACTTGAATCTGTTATAGAGAGAGCCTTGCTCATGAGTGAGTCCCCTCATATACGTCTTAGAGATATTAAGAGTGAATTAAGAGCTACACATCCGAGTGACATCCTTGACCTTGATCTCCCTGAAGAAGGGATAAATTTCGAGGAACTTGAAAAAGAACTCCTGAGGAAGGCTATGCAAAAGTCAAATGGTGTAGCAACAAAGGCCGCAAGACTCCTCGGCATGAGTTATAAGACATTCTGTTACAGATGGGAGAAGTTCAATCTTATTTCCCCAAAAGAGGATACCTCTTCCTAAAAGGGCAAAATCCATTTTCATTAGTGTTTATTTAAAGCCACTTTACTCTTGGCATGATCATTGCGTTAGTATCTCCTTTTAAATGAAAGGAGGTGATATAAGTGAAGAAGGCGTTAGCTATTATCGTAGCAGTACTTTTTGTATTTGCCATAACCTCTATCTCCTTAGCAGTTGAGGAGAAGAAGGCAGCTCCTGCACCTGCAGAGAAAAAGGCTGAGCCTGCAAAGCCTGTTGAAAAACCGAAGGTGAAAATGGTTACTGGTGAGGTTAAAGCAGTAGATACAGCAGCCAAGACTGTTACCGTAACGAAGATGGTAAAGAAGAAAGCTGAGGAGACTGTTGTTGCTGTTGATGCTAAGACCAAGATAATGATGGGCAAAGAGAAGAAGGCGCTTGCTGATGTAAAGGTCGGCGATAAAGTTACAGTCAAGTATAAAGAGGTTGAAGGCAAGAACGTAGCAAAGAGCGTTGCAATCCATGAGGCAAAGCCTATGGAGAAGAAGGCTGGGCCTATAAAGCCTGCAGAGCCAAGGGCTGAACCAGCAAAACCAGCAGAGAAGAAATAATGTCACGGAGCAAGGGAGGGTTATCCCCCTTGCTCTGCCTTCCTTCATTTAAGTTTTTTACCTCACTTTTCCCCCCAATCATAAAAGTATTTAGCCGGTATTATACATTTTCAAAACTTTCCGAAATTAGAAACAATCTCAGAGTCATGTGTGCCTAATCTCATTGACCCATATAATGCAGACATTGTTCAAAAATTTATTTAACTCGATATATTATTGGAAATATCTTTATTTGTTTTATTCACAAAAATATCCCATGAACCATCAGTTAAAGGTACACTAAGGTATCGAAAAATAAATTTTTTCACAACATCTGCATTATCTTAAATGCATTTTCTGGGTTGATGTGAATGATATACTGTCACTCATTAAACATTACTTGACAAAGTTATACTCAATTAATATAATATGAAGATGCTAATGGGAGAGTAGGAAATGGCACGGGATGTAAGAAATTATTATGAAATATTGGGTGTTAAAAAAGATGCTTCCCAGGAAGATATAAAGAGGGCCTACAGGAAACTGGCTCGCAAATACCACCCCGACCTGAATCCGGGGGATAAGGTTGCAGAGCAAAAATTCAAAGAAATAAATGAGGCATATGAAGTGCTGGGCGATCCAAAGAAGAGATCGGAATATGACCAGTTTGGCAGGTCACCCTTCGAAGGAGGCCCTGGGTTCGAAGGTTTTCGGACTCATGATTTCGGTGACATTTTTGATTTTGGACTTGGGGACATCTTTTCAGATGTTTTTGGAGGAAAGGCAAGACCAGTTGTTTCAAAGGGTCCTGATATTACTACAGGTCTTGTCCTTTCTCTCGAAGAGGCATTTACTGGCGTTACAAAAACGATCACCTTTAATAGGGAAGCTACATGCAGAACCTGTAACGGTTCGGGTGCAGAGTCAGCTGTGGTATGTGACGTATGCAAAGGCACCGGAAGTATGAAGACTTCAAAAGGATTTTTTAAGATGTCCCATCCCTGTCAAAGTTGTGGAGGAACAGGAAGAAAGGTAACAAGGGTCTGTCCTTCCTGCCGAGGAAGAGGAAAGGTGCTTCAGACAGAGACTGTAAAAGCAAAAATTCCAGCTGGTGCCAATACAGGTTCAATGGTCAAGCTCAGGGGAATGGGAGGAGCAGGAGTAGGTGGTGGTCCAGCAGGAGACCTTCACATAGAAATTACAGTTAGACCGCATCGTCTTTTTAGAAGGAAAGGAGATGACCTTTATACTGACCTTCCAGTAACCTTCGGTGAGGCAGCTCTCGGTGCAAAAGTAGAAGTCCCAACTATAGATGGTGCAGCGGTAATGACATTGCCGCCGGGTACACAGAGTAGCCAGAGGTTCAAACTTTCAGGAAAGGGGTTTCCATCACCGAAGACAGGGGTAAGAGGTAACCAGTATGTTGATATAAAAATAGTTGTCCCAAAGAATTTCTCTAATAAGGCTAAAGATGCTATAAAGGAAATCGAGTCCCTTTATAGGGGAAACCCGCGGGAAGGGATGGTGAGGAAATAATGGTAATAAAAGACAAAAAGCAACCTCTTTATATGATAAGTGTAGTGGCTCAGATGCTTCATGTTCATCCTCAAACTCTTCGATTATATGAGAGAGAAGGACTTGTGACGCCAAAAAGGACAAAGAGACAGAGACTCTATTCAGAAGAAGACGTAGATAGACTCAGCATGATTTTAAGACTTACAAGAGAGCTTGGTGTAAACAAGGCAGGAGTCGAGGTAATACTCAGGCTCAGGCAACGATTTGAGGTTATGCATAGAGAGCTGGAAGAGATGATGAGTTTTCTTGAAGAGGATATAAGGAGAGATTTTGCTGGTAGGCTAAAAAGAATTTTTTCTGAAGATTAATCCGAATAATGCAGACATTGTTCAAAAATTTATTTAATCCGCCTGAGGTGGATTAACTTGATGAATTTATTGGGGATGTCTTTATTTGTTATAGTCATTAAAATATTTCCAAAACCATCAGTTAAAGATGTGCTAAGGTATCAAAAAATAAATTTTTTCACAACGTCTACATTATCTCAGTTGTACAATTTTGGTTAAGGCGGAAGGAGGGCTTTTTATGGATAAACTTACGATAAAAAGTCAGGAAGCGATAGAGACAGCTCAGAGGCTGGCAGAAAGGAAGGGTAACCAGCAAATTGATGCTGAGCACCTCCTTTGGGCATTGCTCGACGATAATGAAGGAGTAGCATGTCAGATACTCAAGAAGCTAAGTATTAATACAAAAGCCCTACAGAAAGATGTTGAAGAGGCAATAGATAGATTTCCGAAGGTAATTGGAGCTATACCCTTAGGACAGATTTACATATCACCAAGATTGAAAGAGGTATTCGAAAATGCTACAAAAGAAGCAGAACATCTGAAGGACGAGTACGTTAGTGTTGAGCATCTACTTCTTTCCCTCCTTTCAATAGCGGGATTATGCTCTGATCTCTTGAAAAGATATGGTGCAACGGCTGATAAAATCCTTTCAGCCATGATAGAAATAAGGGGAGGGCAACGCGTTGCAGACCCAACACCTGAAGATAAATATCAGGCCCTTAAGAGATATGGCCGGAATCTGACAGAACTTGCGCAGAAAGGAAAACTCGATCCAGTTATAGGCAGAGATGATGAAATAAGGAGGATAATACAGGTTCTCTCGAGGAGAACAAAAAATAATCCTGTCCTTATTGGAGAAGCTGGAGTAGGAAAAACTGCCATTGTAGAGGGTCTTGCACAAAGAATAATTGCTGGCGATGTGCCTGAAACATTAAAGGATAAGAAAGTAGTTGCTCTCGATATGGGTGCAATTGTTGCAGGCTCGAAATTCAGGGGAGAGTTTGAGGAGAGGCTGAAGGCAGTCCTAAAGGAGATTGAGCAGGCAGAAGGGAAGGTCATTTTGTTCATAGATGAGCTTCACACTTTGGTGGGTGCTGGTGCGGCAGAAGGTGCAATAGACGCTTCTAATATGCTAAAACCACCTCTTGCAAGAGGAGACCTCAGATGCATTGGTGCAACTACGATTGATGAATACAGAAAGCATATAGAAAAGGACTCTGCTTTGGAAAGGAGATTTCAGCCTGTACTCGTAAGGGAGCCGACTGTAGAGGACACGATATCAATACTTCGTGGTCTTAAAGAGCGATATGAGGTGCACCATGGCGTCAAGATCAAAGACTCGGCACTGATCTCCGCTGCAGTGCTCTCAAACAGGTATATAACAGACAGGTACCTTCCTGATAAGGCAATTGACCTTATTGATGAAGCTGCATCAAAACTCAGGATGGAGATAGATAGTATGCCTGTTGAGCTTGATGAGATTGAGAGGAAGCTTAGACAGCATGAGATAGAAAAACAGGCTGTTATGAGGGAAGACTCGAAGGGATCCAAGGAGAAGCTCGATAAGATAATCAAGGAAATAGCAGAGCTTCAGGATAAGCGCAACGAATTAAGGGCTCAGTGGATGAGTGAAAAGGAGATCATAGCGGAAATAAGGGGATACAAGGAGCAGATAGAGAAAACGAAGATAGAGTCAGAGAGGGCAGAGCGTGAAGGAGACCTGACAAAGGCAGCAGAACTTAGGTATGGAAGATTACTTGAACTGCAGAAGGCTCTTGAAAATGAAAATAAAAAGCTCATCGAGGCTCAGGAAAAAAGGAAAATGCTAAAAGAAGAGGTGGATGAGGAGGATATTGCAGAGGTTGTTTCGAAATGGACAGGCATACCCGTAAGCAGAATGCTCGAAGGTGAGGTTCAGAAGCTGCTTCACATGGATGAACGTTTGAAACGAAGAGTTGTAGGACAGGATGAAGCGATCGAGGCGGTATCAAATGCCGTCAGAAGGGCTCGTGCAGGAATTCAGGACCCGGACAGGCCTATAGGTTCTTTTATCTTTCTCGGTCCAACGGGTGTTGGGAAGACAGAGCTTGCGAGGGCCCTTGCAGAATTCCTCTTTGACGATGAAAATGCAATGATAAGAATAGACATGTCTGAATATCAGGAAAGACATACAGTCTCGAGACTAATCGGTGCACCTCCAGGATATGTGGGCTACGAAGAGGGCGGCCAGCTCACTGAGGCAGTAAGAAGAAGGCCCTATTCTGTACTTCTCTTTGATGAGGTTGAAAAGGCCCACCCAGAGGTATTTAACCTACTCCTTCAACTGTTAGATGATGGAAGGCTTACAGATGGTCATGGAAGGACAGTCGATTTCAGGAATACTGTAGTCATTATGACATCTAACATAGGTAGCACGCATATACAGGAGATGCTTGAAGAGAGATTAAGAAGGCCTGCTGCTTACTGGATAAGTAACAATGAAGAATTGAAAGAGAAGATCATGGAGGATTTAAAGGCCTTTTTCAGGCCAGAATTCCTCAACAGGGTTGATGAGATTATTATATTCAACCCTCTTACTCAGGAACTCCTTAAACAAATAGTAGCCATACAGGTTGATAGGATGAAAAAGTACATCAAGGAAAAGAATATCGATATAAGACTTACAGATAGAGCCAAGGAGTATTTTGCAGAGGTAGGTTTTGATCCTGTCTATGGAGCAAGGCCATTAAAGAGGACCCTACAGAGAGAAATACTCAATCCCCTCTCAATGAAGCTCCTTGACAGGACTTTTAAAGATGGTGATTTGATTGAAGTTGATTTTGAAGATGGCAAGATTATATTCAGGAAGGAGGTGGGTGCAGAGGCATACTCGAAATAGCTCTTCCGAATAAAGAAAAGGCGAAGCCGAAGGAAATAAAGGTTGAAGTATCTTACTGCATACGGGGGCGTTTTCTTAACACGTCGCAATTCTGTCATTCCGCTCCGCCCCAGGCGGATCCGCAGGAATTATCATACCGATATTATTGGCACAAAGGAACATGAAAATAGTATTTGCTCCCCCTTTAGCAAAAGGGGATGGAGGGGTATTTTCGGGTCAATGACAAAAGGGGCAGAAATGACAACAAAAATCAGATACAAAAATAGTAAAATACCTTGCAATGTACACAGGGGCATTACATTAAAAAGGAGGGGTTATGGCTTATTATGTCATTTTAAGTACTCTTACAGATGATGGGAGAAAGACAATCAAGGAACATCCGGAAAGGATTCTTGAGGTAAACAAAGAAATCGAAGAGAAGATGGGAGTAAAAGTCAAGGAACAGTATGCAGTCCTTGGGCCATATGATTTTGTTAATATCGTCGAGGCTAAAGACAATGATGCTGTGCTGAAGATGTCTGTTGAACTTGGTTCAAGGGGATCAGTTCAGCTCTTTACTCTTCCTGCTATACCTGTCAAGGAGTTAATTAAGAAGCTTAAATAAGAACCTGCTTTTTAATAATACATTCCCCTTCTTTATAAAAAGGGGTGAGGGGAGATTACTAAATTCTTTTTCAAGCTTAGAAGCTATCATTCGATCCTAATGCCGTATCCATCTGTCAGTTCTACCAGCTCCCTGTGACTGGACTCAATTTCAACGGAATTGCACGCAGTGTTTACATCCTGTCAGTATTTCAAAAAATTAATTTTGTAAGACAAACACCGATACAAAAAGAGTTCAGAATCCTACAAAAAAATCAGACATAGACTGATACTTTTATTTGTTTTTAATAAGTATGATGTGAGCATAAGGTATTACTAAATCAGAATACCAGGAGGATAATATGAAACGAAAGGACGTCTATAAGGAAATAGAAGAGATGTTCGGTCTAGTGCCGAGCATGTTTAAGGCTCTTCCGGATTCATCATTAGAATTGGAATGGCAGCTCTTTAAGAGAGTCCAGTTTGATGAAGGGGCGATACCTAACAAATACCGGGAACTCATAGGTGTTGCTATCTCAGCTATTACGAGGTGCCGCTACTGTTCGTTCTATCATACAGAACTGGCCAAACTGAACGGAGCAACAGAAGCAGAGATAGAAGATACAGTGCATTTCACTAAATCAAGTGCGGGATGGAGCACTTATATTAATGGTCTTCAGCTAAATTTTGAAAAGTTTAAGAAAGAGGTTCTGCAGGCCTGTAAGCATGCTCGGTCAACGAAGAAATCCAAATAAAGTTGCTGTTATTATCGACATTATAAGGACTGTCCAGAGATAATACTCCCAAGCCTTTTATGAGATTATTTATAAATGAAGTCTGCACTTGTATGGGGCGAGTTTAAAATACCCGCCCCTTTTATTGCATGTTTCATTCAATCGTTAATCTTCGATTAGATAAATTCACTTTGCCATTTTTGAGCACCTCTATACCAAAAACGCCCACTTATTTTTGTAAGGTCAAATCCAAATTTCAAAAAACCTCTATTTATAAATAGGTTAGCTTCTATTTTAGGATTGGCACGCTTTTAGTTAAAAATAGGTAAGATGCAGCTAAAAACTGATAATGGAGAAAAGGACCCATGAAAGAAAAATATAATTTCGAAGAGATTATAGACATGGGTAAGAGCCGCGGCAAGCTTACCTATGCAGAGATAAATGATACTGCCCCCTCCGAATATTTCTCCTTGGGCGAGTTAGAAGAACTTTTGGATATTCTACAAGATGTGGAAGTTGAAATTATAGATGGTAAGGCGCCTGACATTGCTGAGGAAGAAGTCTTAGTTTCAGAGGAAGAAATTGATGAAGAGACAGAGGACATTGTTCAAGCATATTTCCATTCAATGGGGAATATTACAGTACTCACAAGGAATGAAGAAATAGAGCTTGCAAAGAGATTGGAAGAGGGGAAAAAGATTATTAAGGGAATTGTTAGAGCACTACCTTTATACAAGAAACTTGAAGCGAGTTTAGATGGCAAAGATAAAGAGCATTTGAAAAATTCAGATGAAGAAAAAACAGAAGAAGTTCTTGAAATGAGTTTGAAAGTACTTGACAATCTTATGATAAGAATAGAAGTAGCAGATAGGAGGATTACAAGATATGGGACATTAAAAGATTTGAAAAAATTAATAAATGGGAGAAGGGAACAAGATATCAATTCTATACGACTTCATACCATTGCAAAAGAAGTTCAGAGTGAGTATAAGCGAGTTGAATCAGAGGTTGGGATCAAGATTGACGAATTGAAAGCTAAGTGGGATAGAATAACCAAGGCTAGGACCCTTATTAGAGAAGCAAAGAATGAATTAATAACTCACAACCTGAGATTGGTAATAAATATCGCTAAAAATTATATCGCTAAAAATTATGTAGAAAGGGGATTAACTCTGCTGGATCTGATTCAGGAAGGAAATATCGGTCTTATGAAGGCTGTAGATAAGTTTAAATATGAAAAGGGTTTTAAATTCAGCACATATGCAACATGGTGGATAAGACAGGCAATAACAAAGGCATTAATCGATCAGGCAAAGACTATCAGAGTTCCTGTACATATGATGGGGTTTTATAATAGAGTTACCAAGTTATCAAGAGAACTGACTCAGCAGCTAGGGCGAGAACCAAGCAGAGAAGAAATTGCCAAAAGATTGTCAGTATCAACAGAAAAAATCGAAGAAGTATTCAGGGCAATACAGGACCCAATAGCTCTTCAAACTCCCTTAGACGGTGATGATTCAAAACTCGAGGATCTTATTAGTGATAAAGATAGTCCATCCCCATACTCTGACACAGAGAGGAATAATGTCACCGAGCAGATACTAAAGATTCTGCACACCTTAACTCCCAGGGAAGCGGAAGTTATAAGAATGAGATTTGGTATAGGAGTTGATAAAGATCACACCCTCGAAGAAGTAGGGAGGCATTTTTCTATTACACGTGAAAGGGTGAGACAAATAGAGGAAAAAGCACTAAGAAAACTTAAACATCCAAATAGATGTCGTGCATTGAAGAGCCTAATTGATTAACTTTTTATTCTATACGTTATGAAATTAGAATCAGTAGGGATAAATTTATTCATGAGCAAGAACGTTATATCTCACCTTTTATAATTACCATTTTTTAATTATTCAAACATACCTTAGGTGCAGATTTGCGAGTGATCTTTTCCCGAATTAATAGACCTCCATTAAAATCATACTATCCTATTCGAGTTTCTATCGGCAGATTTCAGTGTAAAGACATTGCTTCATCGGGCCGCCTCAGGCGGACGACCTCCTCGCAATGCAATGATAGAATAAAAAGTTTTACCTCACTCTACGAGTCATAGATAATGATAGGCAGGAGCTTGATAGGGTTGTGCTAAAATAGTTGGATATCAAGCATGAAAATAATTCATAAATCTATACTCAAAGAGTTAATCCTTACCTTTCTCGTCAGTCTTGCCTTTCTCAATTTTGTTTTGATGATGGAAAAACTGCTCAGGCTGAGCAGGTTTCTATCAGGAGTTGGCGCATCAATGAAAGATATGGCTACAATCATTTTTTACATGCAACCACAGTTACTTTTGCTCACAATACCCATGGCATTCCTCCTGTCTACACTTCTTACCTATGGACGCCACTCTGTTGATAACGAACTGCTAATCTTGAGGACCAGCGGGATGGATTTCAAGGGAATCTCAAAACCCGTTTTTATACTTGGAACTTCATGTTTTTTATTAAACATTGCCGTGAGTTTTTATATTGGGCCTAAAAGCAGTATGAAACTCAGAGATGAGACAATAAATACCATCAAGAACCGAACCCCAATGGCAATTGAGGTAGGCACTTTCGATACATCATTTAAAGACATTGTTATTTTGATAAGAGAAAAGCCATCTGAAGACACCTTCAGGGGAATTTTTATTTATGATGAAAGAAAGAAGAGTGAACCAAAAGTCATGATGGCAAGGGAAGGCAGGATCTCCATGTCAGAGGGCTTCAAGGTTAATTTGTACCTTAAAGATGGATATATTCATATAGCAAAGGGTGATAGCACAACGGAAATGTACTTTGAAGGGTACAACTTGATACTCGCACTCGAGCCAGACCTTCCATCCAGGAAAAATGCAGAACTTACCCCTTTCGAACTGATGAAAAAGATAAAGGAAAAGCCACCCCATGTTTATTTACTGCAAATTGAACTCCACAGGAGGCTAACATTGCCTTTACTATGTATTATCCTTATTTTCTTAGGCCCACCTCTTTCTCTGATGGCTGGGAAATCAGGTAGGCTCGGGGGCCTGGCTTTAGGGTTAGGAGTATTTACTTTTTACCACATGCTTCTGATATACGGCGAAAATCTTGTAAGGGCTCACAAGATATCTCATTATATCGGTGCGTGGACTCCTGCTGTTATTCTTGGAATATTCGCATTATGGATTTTTAAAAAGGAAAGTAACAAGTAACGGATAATAAATAACGAGTAAATAATGCTCATAATTCAGCGACATTATCTTAAAGAGTTCTTCAAGCTCTTATCTCTGATAAGTACAGGACTGGCTCTGATATTTAGTATCCTTGACCTTATCGACAAGATAGATGACTTCATGCCTAACAGACCCTCTCTTGAAAATCTGATGCTCTATGTCTTTTTCAACTTCCCTAAATATCTCCTTTACCTTCTGCCTGCTGCTATGCTCATATGTAGCCTTTTTATATTCAGCCAGGCATCACGAAATCGAGAGCTTGTAGTAATAAAGGCAACAGGTGGAAAATTAAAAAACCTCTTTTATCCTTTTGTTTTATCTGGCATATTGATAAGCATATTCGCCTTCATCATTGGAGAGTTTGTTGTGCCTGATTTCTCAAGAAGATCGGACGAATTAAAAAATACCCTTGAGAATAAAGAAAAAAAACTTTTATTTAAAGAGGGTACCCTGTGGCTGAGGGCTACAGATGGTTCATTTGTTAGAATCGAACTTTATATCCCTGAGAAAAGGCTTGCAAAGGGTGTAAGCATTTTTGTATCAGAGGAGGATTCTCTCAAGGAAAGGTTGGAAGCAGAGGAAGGAGAGTGGATTAAAACAGAATCTCAAAGTTCAAAAGGTGTATGGAGACTTAAACATGTAACTGTTTACGACATTCAAAGCAGAAATATCAGCAAAGTGCCAGAGCTCAACTATCCGTATCTCGAATCTCCCGACTTTTTCAGTGAAGGGATTAGAAAACCAGAGGAGATGGGCATAGGTGAGCTTTACAGATATACAGAGAGATTGAAAAAAGCAGGTTTCAAGAACACAAAACTCCTTGTGGATCTTAATTCAAAGGTTTCGTATCAATTGATTAATTTCTTCATGATTCTCCTTGGTATATCTCTTTCAATGAGAGGCAGAGTTGGAGGAGGCCTTTTTGTTGCAGGCCTCGGATTGCTTATAAGTACTATTTACTGGTTTTTATATACCATGTTGCTCTCTTTGGGATACGCAGGGATAGTGCCGCCAGTCATTGCACCATGGCTTGTGCCGATAGCATTCGCAGTTATTACTATACATCTTTTCAGAAATATACAGGAGTAACTCCAATCTTGAAGGCATGTCCACCAGATACATATTAGTGAGCCGCTCAAACCTTCATGTCGATTCATCGGCACAAAGGGACATGAAAATAGACCCCTCTTAATCCCCCCTTACCAAGGGGGGGAATGAAGGGGGGTATTTTCGGGACAAATACTATATCCTGTCATCACGGAATTGGAGATGCTTACCTAAATCTTTAATTTGACTTTAGGTTTGATATTCTTTTATGATTAAAAGATTTTTTATTATGATTAAAAGATTTTTTATACAGTAAAATGAAATTAGGATTATTTCCAAAAGAAATAGACTTCTTTGAGATTTTCGATCTGGCTGCCTCGAACGTCACAAAGGCAGCCTCACTCTTTTTCAACCTTATGCTCTCAGAAAACTTTGATAACATCGAAGCCAAGGGGAAAGAGATATATGAATTGGAGCAGGAAGGCGACATCTTAACGCATGAGATCATAAAAAAACTCAACAAGACTTTTGTCACACCCATAGACAGGGAGGATTTATATGCCCTTGCATCCAGCTTAGACGATATCGTAGACCTCATCTGGGCTGCAACTGAGAGACTCATGGTATTTAAGTTAAAGGAACCTACTAAAGAAGTGATGGAAATGGCAAAGGATCTCCTTATGACCACAGAGGTTGTGCAGAAGGCAATAAAAAAGCTCAAAGAAAAGAAATACTCCCATATGCAGGAATATTGTATTGAGATAAACAGACTCGAAAATAGGATAGACAGGGTTTTCAGAGATGCCCTTGGAAAACTCTTTGAAGAAGTGAAAGACTGTATCTTCATCATAAAATGGAAAGAGATCTATGAGCACCTTGAGGATGCCTCTGACAGGTGTGAGGATGTTGCCAATGTTCTGGAAGCCATAGTCCTCAAAAATGCATGATAGTTATTTTTTACTCTTCTGCGTTATAATCCTTGCCCTTATTTTTGATTTCATAAATGGCTTTCACGACACAGCGAACGCAATCGCCACATCAGTATCAACAAGAGTTCTATCTCCTAAGGTAGCTGTGTCAATGGCAGCAATATTAAATATGGTTGGTGCATTATCAGGGACTGCAGTGGCCAAAACAGTTGGGGCTGGCCTTGTAGAGCCTTTTTGTATCACACAGGTTACTGTCATTTCTGCTCTTGTGGCTGCTATCGTATGGGACATAACCACATGGTATCTCGGCCTTCCCACGTCCTCGAGCCATGCCATCCTTTCGGGCGTAGTTGGTGCAGGGATAGCAACAGCAGGGACGGGTGTTATTATCCAAAAAGGAGTCTATAAGGTTCTTACAGGGTTAATCCTTTCACCTCTTATAGGATTTATACTAAGCCTTCTCTTAATGTCATTTCTCCTATGGTTGTTTGGAAGATCTACCCCAACGCTGGTCAGTAATCTTTTTGGCAGACTTCAGATTCTGTCGGCAGCCTATATGGCCTTCAGCCATGGCAGCAACGATGCTCAGAAGACAATGGGGATTATAACAATGGCCCTGGTGAGTTATTATAAACTTCCTGAGTTTCATATTCCTTTGTGGGTTATTTTCCTCTGTGCAACGGCTATGGCACTCGGTACGGCATTCGGAGGCTGGAGAATCATAAAAACCCTCGGCATGCGTCTTGTACAGCTCAGACCCATCCACGGGTTTGCAGCAGAGACATCAGCAGCTACAGTCATAGAGATTGCGTCCAGAATTGGTCTTCCCCTTTCGACAACCCACGTGATTTCATCTACCATCATGGGCGTGGGTGCCTCCAAGAGGCTATCAGCAGTGAAATGGGGAATTGGAGGAAATATCGTCCTCGCATGGATACTTACACTACCAGTGTGTGCTCTCCTTGCATGGGCAATATGTAAGGGGATGCATTTATTGATTGCAGGTTAAAAAAACACCAGGGAAATCCAAATTGTTCAAAGATGTAATTAAAAATCCTAAATCATTAATCCTGATCCGTCTCTGTGGATTCATGCTTGGGATTTAGAATCTCATGGTGTTTAATTATGCATAAAGGATATCTCTGTATCGTTCTTCATGCTCATCTACCTTATATCAGACATCCTGAATACGATTATTTCCTTGAAGAGGATTGGCTTTACGAAGCAATAACCGAAACATATATACCGCTTCTCGATATCTTCGAAAGACTCATAGACGATGGCGTTGATTTCAATATAACGCTATCACTGAGTCCTTCCCTTTTAGAGATGTTCAATGACGCTCTTCTTAGAGAAAGATATAAAAGGCACATAGAAAGACTAATAGAATTATCAGAAAAAGAGGGTCACAGAATAAAAGGTGATATCCATTTTGAACCAATTGTCAAAATGTATAATCAGAGATTCCGAAAGATTAAACACTTGTTTGAAGATGTCCATAAGAAAGACCTTACATCAGCCTTCAAGGCGCTTCAAGATACAGGGAAAGTGGAAATCATTACGTCTGTTGCAACCCATGCCTTTTTCCCAAACCTATCAATTTATCCCCAGGCGATAAGGGCACAGGTAAAAGTAGCTACGGAACACTTTAAAAAGAATTTTAAAAGATTTTCCACCGGGATGTGGCTCCCTGAGTGTGGCTATGCATCAGGCATCGACAGGTATTTGAAAGAGGAAGGTATAAAATTTTTCTTCCTTGATACCCATGGAATAATCTATGGTAAACCATTACCGCGATATGGTGTTTATGCCCCAATATCTTGCCCTTCTGGTGTTTTTGCCTTTGGCAGAGACGTAGAGACTTCTAAGCAGGTCTGGTCATCTGTTGCGGGGTACCCAGGTGATTTTGATTATAGGGATTTTTACAGGGATATAGGGTTTGACCTCGACTTAGACTACATAAGACCCTATATTCATCCTGATGGAATAAGGGCATATACGGGTTTGAAATATTACAGAATAACTGGAAAGACTGACAGGAAAGAACCTTATCTCATAACGCGTGCTAAGAGAAAGGCCAAAGAACATGCGCACAATTTCATAAATAACAGAAAACTTCAGTTAAATTTCCTTTTAGAAATCTTTAAAAATCAGCATATCCGACTCAAGCCCATAGTTACTGCAACCTATGACGCCGAGCTTTTCGGCCACTGGTGGTTTGAAGGGCCCGATTGGCTTGATTTTCTTTTAAGGGGATTGAACCAAAGGCGAATTAATTTCAGGACGATAACACCCTCAGAGTATTTGAGCTCACTACCCACCCGGCATGTAGATCTACAGGTCTGTCAGCCGTCTATGTCAAGCTGGGGGCATAAAGGATATAATGAGATCTGGCTGAATATGTCTAATAATTATATCTATCGGCATATTCATAAGGCGACGGAGCGAATGATATCTCTTGCCGACAGATTTACCAAAGCAAAGGGAATTCTTCAGCGAGCACTAAATCAGGCTGCCAGGGAGCTTCTTTTGTCACAGCATAGTGACTGGGCGTTTATGATGAATGCAGGCACGGCTGCAGAGTATGCAAAAAAACGTTTTGAAGATCATATTGTTAGAATCAATACCCTCTATCAATCAATAATCTCGGAGAATGTGCCGAAAAGATGGCTAAGAGAGATTGAAGACAAAGACAGGATATTCCAGGATATTGATTACAGGGTCTTCAGAACCGATAAATTAAGAGAGTAATTTATCGAAGGGGTATGACTTCAGGTATGTCAAGAATTCCTCTATAGCGTGGGAAGAAACTGAATTTTTGTAAGTAATAAGAGAAAAATCTCTCACCATTTTCTCCTCTTTGAAGCTGAGCATGTTAAGAGTTCCATATTTGCTTTCTTTTCTCGCAGCCCAGCGTGAAATTATTGATACGCCCAATCCGTTTTCTACCGCTTCTTTTATAGCCTGTGTGCTTCCGAGAACCATAGATACCTTCATATTCTGCAGCGTGATTCCATGTCGAGTAAGGAACTTCTCTATTGTCTGCCTTGTGCCGGAACCAGCTTCTCTCAGGATAAAGGGTTCCTCAATAAGTTCGGCAATAGAGACCTCTTTTCTCTTAGCCCAGGGATGATGGGAAGGTACAATCAACAAAAGTTCATCTGAGAGTAGTTTTTCGACAACGATTTTCTGTCTTTTTACGTCGCCCTCAATAAGACCAAGGTTAATATTGCCTGCATTAAGTAACTCAATTACCCTCTGCATGTTTGCGACAAAAAGATGGACCTTGATCTTAGGATGGGTTTTCCTGAAATCTGAAATGACACTTGGTAAGAGATAGTTACCTATAGTAGAGCCAGCTCCAATAGTTATACTTCCTTTCACAAGTCCTGTCATTTCTCCAATAACCTTTTCTGCAGAAGCATAAAGGGCAAGGATTTCCTTTGCATATTTATACAGGACCTCCCCCGCAGGGGTAAGGGTAACTTTACTCGATGATCTATCAAAAAGCTTTGTCTCATACATCTCCTCGAGGGCTTGGATCTGAAGACTTACGGCTGGCTGTGTAAGATGAATAATCTCAGATGTCTTTGAAAAACTCCTTGTCTCGGCTACCGTACAGAAGACTTTCAGTTTATGATCTTCCATTCCCATTTTCCCCTTCCTTACCCTTGCTGAAGGCTGCTAAAGCGATTAGCGCCAAGACTATAATATTTTTTTATTTTTTTATAATAAGTATTAAACCTCCAGGGGGGGGGTAAAGTCAAGAGTTGCTTTTGAAGTAGAGTATTCGGTGGCATTGGGGGCACTGAAGAATTTCTTCGTTACTTTTTATCTCAACAAAGAGCTGAGGTGGGATGTTCATATTGCATCCCTGGCAGACCTCTTCTTTTGCCTCTGCTACTGCTACTCCTTTGCCTGATTCAATCAAGCCCATGTAGAGGCTATATGTTTCTTTGTCAAGGGCATCAACAATTTTTGTCCTTTCCTCCTTGATGGCCGAAAGCTCTTTTTCTGCTTCAGAAACATCTTTTTTAAGTTTTTCTCCAAATACCTCTAAGCGATCTTTTTCAGATTTGAGTTTTGCTTCCTCTACATTTATCACCTTTGAAGTGTTATCCAGATCTTCCATAATAATAAGAATTTCATCTTCTAAAGCATCCAGTTCTTTTTCCACGACTTCTATTTCTTTTAGATGGGCCTGGTATTCTTTGTTTGTCTTTATCTCTGTAGTGCGAGCTTTTAGTTTTTTAATCTTTTCTTGAACATCATCAAGCCCTCTCTCTTTGTCACGCTTCTTTTTCTCAAGGGACTCATGAGCTTGCCTCAACTTATCGAGGGCTACCTGGGCTTTTTTAAGAGGCGCTTCCGCCTCAGAGATCTTTGATGGTATTATCTTGATAATCGCTTGTTTTTCTAAAATGAGGCTGTCAAATTCCTGAAGGCGTATCAGAAGTTTCAGGCGATGTTCCAAGCGATCCACCTCAAAAACTTGTCCTCCAAGTTTCCTGGGTTTAAAGTTGAGAATTTTAAGTTAAACATATTCTTTTCCTATATACCATTAAAGCTTGATTTCCAATTGATCACAATCTCCTGCTAACGGCAAAAGCTACTGGTGGGCCCACCAGGGCTCGAACCTGGGACCGACCGGTTATGAGCCGGTAGCTCTACCAACTGAGCTATGGGCCCTAAAACATACTAATTTTAAATATTAAATTGAGTTTTGGTCAAGGCCTTCGCATTCTTTCTACATATCAGACATATTTTTAACGAGGGAATTCGAATCCTTGACTTCCTGACAATCTCTTGGATAAGATAGTAAAAATTCAATGAAAATTGGTGTGGGCTGTGATCATGCGGGGCTGGAACTCAAAAATGAGATCATCTTGCTCTTAAGTGGTCTCGGCATTGAGTGCGTTGATTACGGTACAAATAGCCCTAAGTCAGTAGATTACCCAGATTTTGGTGAAAAGGTCTCTGAAGCAGTCTCTTCAGGGGAACTAGACAGAGGAATACTCATCTGTGGCACGGGTATAGGCATGTCCATAGTAGCTAATAAATTTCCCCACGTGAGGGCATCTCTATGCAATGATCTATTCACTGCTAAGATGAGCAGACTGCACAATGATGCTAATATTTTGGTTCTCGGTGGAAGGATAGTCGGGAAGGATCTGGCAAAAGAGATTGTGAGAACATGGATTAACACCCCCTTTGAAGGAGAAAGGCACTGTATGAGGCTGAAAAAAATAACCCTGATAGAGGAACGTTTGAAAAGACATGAATCTTGAAAATCTTAAGCTCACCGATCCAGAAATTTTTGACGCGATACAAAGGGAGATAGACAGGGAAAGGGAAAATATTGTCCTAATAGCTTCTGAGAATTATGCAAGTCCTTCGGTACTCGAGGTTCAGGGATCTATCTTTACAAATAAATATGCAGAGGGATATCCAGGGAAAAGATATTACGGCGGCTGTGAATATGCTGATGTTGTCGAAAACCTTGCGATTGAAAGGGCAAAAGATTTATTTGGCGCAGAGCATGTAAATGTACAGCCTCACTCTGGTACCCAAGCCAATATGGCCGTATATTTTTCTATGCTTAAGCCAGGTGATACGATATTGGCTATGAGTCTGAGTCAAGGAGGCCATCTTTCCCATGGTGCGCCAGTAAACTTCTCCGGGGTTTTTTATAAGGTTGTAACCTATGGCGTTGATAGAAATACGGGATATATAGACCATGAAGTGGTTAGACGTCTTGCCATAGAGAATAAACCAAAGATAATAGTTGCTGGTGCAAGCGCATATTCGAGGGTCATTAATTTCAAGATATTTTCTGATATAGCAAAGGAAGTGGGGGCATATTTTATGGCCGATATAGCCCACATAGCAGGACTTGTTGCTACGGACTTACATCCTTCCCCATTACCATATGCGGATTTTGTAACAACAACAACTCATAAGACTCTCAAGGGACCAAGGGGTGGAATGATAATGTGTAAGGCAGAATATGCAAAGTCAATTGACAGAATGGTATTTCCTGGGATCCAGGGTGGTCCCCTTGTCCATGTCATAGCAGCAAAGGCAGTTGCTCTGAAAGAGGCAATGAGCCAGGAATTTAAAGACCATCAGGCTATGGTCATTAAAAATGCAAAGAAACTCGCAGAAGGCTTAATGGGAAAGGGTTTTAAGATTGTCTCAGAAGGAACGGACAACCATATGATGCTCGTTGACCTGACTGATAAAAGCACCACAGGAAGAGATGCAGAAGAGGCACTGGGAATGGCAGGAATTACAGTTAATAAAAATGTAATACCTTATGATGAAAGACCACCCACAATAACAAGCGGGATAAGGCTTGGTACACCATGTGTAACAACGAGGGGTATGGGAGAAACAGAGATGAAAGAGATAGCAGATATAATATCATCTGTTATCCAAAACATAAACGATATCAAGTTAATCAGGAGTTTTGCAAAGCGGGTTAGGGTTCTTTGCGATAGTTTTCCTATATATGAAGAGCAAAGGGCTGCGAGGTGAGAGCAAGAAATTCTATCCAGTCGGTTATAAAGGTTTTCAGTGAAGTGCCCTTTCTGTGGAAGCATAGAAGATAAGGTAATAGACTCGAGGACGAGCAAAGAAGGTGATGCAATACGCCGCAGGCGCGAGTGTCTCAGATGTGGGAAACGTTTTACATCTTATGAGCGCGTAGAAGATCTTTTACCTGAAGTTGTTAAAAAGGATGGGAGACGGGAGTCTTTCGATAGAATAAAAATACTGACGGGATTAAAGAAGGCATGTGAGAAAAGGCCAATAGGAATAGAGACCCTTGATAATATTACAGATTCTATAGAAAAGAAACTCGTAGGTCTTGGTGTAAAAGAGATCAAAAGCACATGGATTGGGGAAGAGGTGATGTCATCTTTGAGAGAGCTCGATAAGGTTGCCTATGTTAGGTTTGCGTCTGTCTACAGGCAGTTTAAAGACATAAATGAGTTCATGAACGAAGTAAAGACTTTATTCAAAAGCAAATAAAAGATAATCAAATAACGAAAATTCCAAAGATCAAGACTTCTGACTATCTCTTTATCTATTCAGGATTTAAGTGTCTGTAAAAATTATAGACAGTCCTATATCCAAATAATGCAGACATTGTTCAAAAATTTATTTAACGCGATAAATTATTGGGAATATCTTTATTCGGTATGTCCATAAAAATATTCCAATAACCATCAATTAAAGGTACACTAAGGTATCGAAAAATAAATTTTTTCACAACATCTGCATTATGTAAATACATTTTTGGGGTATACGACCTTGCAAGAAATCTTTAAGAAGGCAAAAAAGACAATCGAGAACTACTCTATGCTCTCTGGTGAAGAGAGGGTTCTAACGGCCCTCTCGGGAGGACCAGATTCAGTATGCCTTCTTTATGTGCTAAAAAATCTTAAAGATGAATTTAGGCTTGATCTAAATGCTATATACGTAGATCACTGTCTTAGGATAGAAGAGACACCCCTGGAAATTGAGTTCTGTAGAAAGCTTTGTAAAAAGCTTGATATCCCTTTTATTACAAAGTTCGTAGATGTGAAATCCTATGCTAAAGAAAAAGGCATTAATAAGCAGGCAGCAGCGAGGGAATTGCGTTACCAGATTTTCGAAGAAACTGCTAATGAGATTAAAGCAAATAAAATTGCAATAGGCCATACAGCAGATGATCAGGCAGAAACCCTTCTCATGCGTCTTTTTAGAGGTTCAGGCCCAACAGGTCTTTCCGGAATTCCGCCAGTCAGAGGAAAGTTTATAAGGCCTTTGATCGATATAGAGAGACAGGAGATTGAAAAGTATCTTCAGGAAGCGGAGGTTGATTTTATAGTTGATTCATCAAACCTCAAAAAAGATTATCTGCGGAATAAAATAAGGCTTTCCCTTATCCCAATGTTACGGGAGATTAACCCTAACATCATAGAGACCCTTTCAAGAACTGCAATTATATTTAGAGAAGAAGATAGACATTTTGAGATCGCTGTTACAAAAGCATTAATGAGGCTTATTAGCAGAAAATCTGATTCCCGCATCGAACTTTTTCTCAGTCCCTTAGAGGCTATGGAAAAGGTGATCCTAAGGAGGACTCTAAGGAGGGCGATAGATGAGACGAAGGGTCTTCATGGAATAAATTTCATTCATATAGAAGATGTTATTAATTTAATTAAGTATGGCAAAGCTGGCGATAGGCTATATCTTCCTAATGGCATTAGGGCTATAAAGGAGTATTCAACGTTGATTCTTACATCAGAACCTCCTGTAAAATTGGAGACTTATACTCTCGAAGTTCCCGGAGAGTTAGTTCTCAGAGAAGCGGGGGTTCTGCTTAGGGCTTCCATATTTGGGAGTCATGAGTTAGGAGTCAGGTGTCAGGAGTCAGAAATAAAAGATTTCAGACTCTCGACTCTCGACTCTCGGCTCTCGACTGTTCAGGCTATCTTTGATGCAGAGAGATTGGTCTTCCCTCTCACTGTAAGATCAAGAAAAAGGGGTGATTTCTTCCATCCCCTCGGCTTTGGCAAGAAGAAAAAACTTCAAGACTTTTTCGTTGACGAGAAAGTACCAAGAGATGAGCGTGATGCGATCCCTCTGATCATATCAGGAGAGGATATTATCTGGATTGTGGGATATCGGGGAGACGAGAGATTTAAGCTAAAAGATGAAACGAAGAAGGTTCTTAAATTAGAAGTTAAAAAATTGAAATACTAAGGAGTTCATAAGTAAGGTCACGTTGTATGTCATTCCCGCCCTATGGGTCGGACCTCACGGGTCATAGACTTGTCGGGAATCTTTCTGAAAGAAGGATTGCGGACACGCCGCAATAACAGAAATCATTCAAGGATGTGGTTTTACTTATGGTCTTATTTAGTAAATGAAGTGTCAGTCTGTTGAAATACAAGATGTCCGATTCGAACCAAAAGGCAATTCTTGACCTCTTACAGGCATATCAGGCAGGGCTGATTTCGGCTTGCATATTTCATCCTTTGTAGTGTATTGTAATACAGGAGGTGTATTATGAGAACTGTGTTATCAGTGAGCCTTCCCGAAAACATTTCAGAAGAACTCGATAAGTTTGCAAAAAACACAGGGCGAAACAAAAGCGATATCGTGAAGGAATCCCTGAGTCTGTTTCTTTGGGAAATGAAACTCAGGGCAGTGCAGAAAAAACTTGGCCCAAAAGCAAAAAAACGCGGTATTGTCAGTGAAGAGGATGATTTTAAAGCAATATCATGATTGCCGTATTTGATACAAACGTATTCATTGCGGCAATTATCACGGAAGGGGTGTGTTCAAAACTATTAAGCAGAGCGCGCACCAGAGAATTTTATCTCATTTCGTGCCCATTCATTATGACAGAAATCCGGCGAACACTCTCAAAAAGATTCCGCCTTTCACATGAAGAAATAACATCAGCAATAGAACCCATCAGTGAGGCAACTGATCAAATCATTGAGCACAACCTCAAAGTTACGAACATATGCCGTGACCGTGACGACGACCATGTGCTTGCCTGCGCCCTTGCAGCAAAGGCTGAGTATCTTGTAACGGGAGATAGTGATTTGCTGGAGATAAAGAACTTTCAAGGCATCAAAATACTCACTCCGAGGGAGTTTGAATTTTTATTTGACTGATGGGAAACGCAGATATAGCACGCATAAACAAAGAGCAGACTTCTGTTCTTCTGCGCTATTGCACTTATTTGCGCTTCAGTAAGCCTCGTCCAAGCTCCGTATATTCGCTCTTTTTTTACATATTGAAATAAGTTGATTAAAACTAATATTATTTAGTGAAATCTGGGGGGATTAATATGGCGAGGGGAAAAAAGAAATCAGATAAGAAGCCGATTGAGCAATATGATCATAAAGGAAAAGAAAGGCTAAACAATCCTCCAGTTGGACTTGTCACTCCTGAGACTGATAAAGAATCCGGGAAAAAGAAATATTCATATGATCCGCATTTAGACCCTTCTTTACAATGGGCTGGCAAAGCTGAACATACTGCTTTTGAAGTCCCAACGGTTTCCCTCCATGTCCATGAAAGGATTGATCCCCGGACCATTATTCAGGCAGTGAGAAAAAAGAATGGTAACGGTTTTGTTCAGGGTTCTCTTTTTCAGTCTCCTGAAGAGAACCCCCCTTTACGGGATGCAATAGAATTTTACAAGCACAAACACAACTGGTCTAACCGCCTGATTGCTGGGGATTCCCTGCTTGTGATGAATTCGCTAATAGAAAAAGAAGGGCTTGCAGGACAGGTGCAGATGATTTACTTCGACCCGCCTTACGGAATCAAGTACGGAAGCAACTTCCAACCATTTGTAAATAAGCGCGATGTCAAAGATGGCAAGGATGAGGATCTGACTCAGGAGCCTGAGATGGTAAAGGCGTTCAGGGATACATGGGAATTGGGGATTCATTCATATCTTACGTATCTGCGTGATAGACTTCTCCTTGCAAGAGATTTACTCCATGAAAGCGGAAGCATCTTTGTGCAAATTTCGGATGAAAATGTGCATCTGGTAAGGAATTTGATAGATGAGGTGTTTGGGGTGGGGAATTTTGTAAGTCAGATAATATTCAGGAAAAAACAAATGCCTTTGGGAGCAAAATTTATAGAAAATACATGTGATTTTATTTTGTGGTACTGCAAAGATATTTCGCATGTCAAATTTAGACAATTATATAGAGATATGGATGTTGAAGGTGATTCACATTGGAATATGATTAAATTACCTGACGGTAGCGCACGAAAGATGACCAAGGATGAATTGAATAACCACGAATTGCTTCCTAATGGATCGAAAATCTTTAGATTGCTCCCATTGTACCCAGCAGGTTTTAATGACACAGGAATTTTTACCGTTGTTTTTAATGGAAAAAAGATAGATCCACCAAAAGGAAAGAGCTGGAAAACAAGTCCGGAAGGAATGAATAATCTAATTAAAGCACGGAGAATCGGCCAGTTTGAAGATGGGGAAACGTTACAATATATTTCGTATTTGGATGATTATCCTGTCTCTCCTATCATGGAATTATGGACGGACACTGCCCCACCAGCAAAGAAATTTTATGTTGTACAGACAGCAGAGTTGCCAGTTCAAAGGTGTGTTCTTATGACGACTGACCCTGGGGACCTTGTGCTTGATCCAACGTGCGGGAGCGGGACTACTGCATCTGTTGCCGAGCAATGGGGTCGGCGGTGGTTAACATGCGATACATCCCGTGTTTCAATTACCCTCGCAAAACAAAGGTTGATGACGGCGCTGTTTGATTATTATGAGCTTGCACATCCGGATGAAGGCGTGGGGAGCGGCTTCAGATACAAGACAGTTCCACATATCACGTTAAAATCTATTGCTAATAATGAACCTCCAGGACAGGAGACACTTTATGACCAGCCTTTTGTGGATAATTCACGGGCAAGAGTTACAGGGCCGTTTACTGTTGAGGCTGTGCCTGCACCGATAGTGAAGGCATTGGATAAAATCACCCCCCTCAGTCCCCCCTTGCCAAGGGGGGAAGAAAAGGGGGGTATTTCTGTCGATACCTCTATTGCCCGCTCTGGTGAGACCTTGCGGCAGTCTGAATGGAGAGACGAATTACTAAAATGTGGCATTCGAGGAAAGAACAATCAATATATTCTTTTTTCAAGGGTTGAACCTCTGCCAGGCACTCGCTGGCTTCATGCAGACGCAGAAACAAAGCCGAATGATCTCGGCGCTGATAGGATAAGCGAAAAGGAAGCTTCATACGGTCAGATAGAGCGAGTGGTTATTTCTTTTGGCCCTGAACATGCGCCATTAGAGCAAAGGCAGGTTGCGCTTGCAATCGAAGAAGCGCAGAAACTTGTCCCAAAACCAAAAATCATTGTCTTTGCATCATTTCAGTTCGATCCTGAGGCAGCAAAAGATATTGACGAGACAAACTGGCCGGGCGCGACTTTGCTTAAAGTCCAGATGAACACTGACCTGCTTACTGATGATCTCAAGAAGAAGCGCGCGAGCAATGAAAGCTTCTGGCTCATGGGCCAACCCGATGTGAGACTCAAAAAAGTTACTTCTGTCATTGCGAGTGAAACGAAGCAATCTAAAAAGAAAGGGATTGTTTCGCCATCGGCTCGCAATGACCAGCTTACTCAATATCAGGTTGAAGTTCTCGGCTTTGATTACTACAACACAAAGACAGGGAACATCGAATCAGGTGGCACCGATAGAATCGCCATGTGGATGCTGGATACCGATTATGACGGCAGAAGCCTTTTCCCGAGACAGGTGTTCTTCCCAATGGCAGGAGAAAAGGATGGCTGGTCAAGACTTGCAAAAAATCTTAAAGCAGTAATTGATGAAGAATTAATCGAAGCATATCGAGGGACTGTTTCACTTCCTTTTGAAATTGGCGATAACAGGCGAATTGCTGTTAAAATTGTAGATGACAGAGGGATTGAGAGCCTTAAAATCATAGAGGTAGAGTGATGATAAGAAAAAAAATTATTAAAGAGGCAACAAAAAGGATAGCAGAGCAATTTCACCCACAACGTATTATTCTTTTTGGTTCTTATGCGAGGGGAACTGCTGATGCTAAGAGTGATGTTGATTTATTGGTGATAAGTCCGTTGCGAAAAAGGCGGCGAACTTTAATACTTGAAATAAATAGATCTCTGTGGGGGCTTGGCCTGGCAAGAGATATTGTTATTCTTACGCCGGAAGAATTTGAGATCGACAAAGAAATACCCGGAACAATAGCACGATATGCATTTAAAGAAGGGAAACTTCTCTATGAACAAAACCCAAAAAATACACAAAGTCGTAAAGCAGTGGCTTGAACATGCAGAAGAAGATTTAAGGCTTGCCAAACATGCCTTTAGACTTTCAAGTTCATGCCCGTATAAACTTGTTGCGTTTCATGCCCAGCAGTGTGCTGAGAAATATCTTAAGGCATTTCTTGCGCTAAAGAAAGTTGATTTCCCTTACACACATAACATATCCCTCCTGCTGGAAATGTCTTCCGGTCATACAGCGTGGGTGAAAGACCTGCGGGAAGCAGAAATATTAACTGATTATGCAGTTACTGCAAGATATCCGGGAGCCGAGAAGGTTACGAAGAAAGACGCCGAGCTCGCTGTCAAGACTGCTGTTAAGGTGCGCAATGTTGTGAGAAAGGCACTGAAACAAGAAGGTCTAAAGTTGCCTTGATTACTCAGAGAAGAACTAAACCGCTACGCGGTAGATCTCTCTCGTCAAGCCTTGCGACAAGACCTTTCAGTTTTTTCCCATCCTAAAGTAATGTCCCACGCAGCTACTTGTTGAGTCAGCATAATCCTCTTACA
>Ga0315268_10000463_pt1 | contig 47688 bp, 58 predicted proteins | sample C1_top_MG_FD_204535 | JGI IMG/M metagenome (GOLD analysis project Ga0315268, IMG submission 204535) | Sediment microbial communities from Yellowstone Lake, YNP, Wyoming, USA - C1_top | ecosystem: Environmental > Aquatic > Freshwater > Lake > Sediment | place: USA: Wyoming | collected 2017-08-01 | reverse complement strand
AAGTGCGAGCAGAACTTTTTTTGATGGAGTGCTCAAGCCGTCGATGATCGCTCGCAAATCCAACTTTTCAACCCCAGAAACACAAGGTAATCGCTAATTATGAGGGTTGTGGAAGCCAACGTTTGGGAAAGCCACGTTCATACAAAATGCTCATACCCTCGGTCGGGCAGCTTTTTCATCTCACCGCGTCTTCTGATGAATACCCCTCTGCCCTTTGATACCCTTCCAATCAATGTGACCGCCGTGCCCAGACGCCTGAACGCTCTCTGCACTTTTTTCCACCCGCTCGGCCGCACCGTGAAAAGCAGCTCAAAATCTTCGCCGCCAAATAAGGCAAAATCATCAACGTTCAGGCCACGAGAATGTGAAAATTTCTTTACAGCAGGGTCTATAAGCAATTTTTCGTAATCAAAAACCATTTTGACCCTGCTCATGCGCGACACCTGCCAAGCGTTCGCGGCCAGACTATCCGTTGTATCTATCGCAGAAGTTACGCTGCCGCTGTTGGCGAGCGCCAGCCCTTCTTTCACCCTGGCCCGCGGCTCGAGCTGAGCCCTCACGAGCCGCTCGTAGCCCCTCACAGGGATTTTATCTAACAAAATTTTCAAGCCCGCCGAAGCTGCACCCAGCTCGCCCGTCACGGCGATCAGGTCCCCAGGCCTAGCCCCTGAGCGAGTCAGTAGTCTACCTTTTTTTGCCAAACCGAAGGCGGCACCTGCGATGATTATCTCATCGCTTTCGTCGAGGTCTCCTCCGACAACGTATGCACCATAAGATCGCGCAACCCTATCCATCTCCCGCATCATATCTTTCACCAAGCGGACGCTCAAAGTTCGAGGTAAACCAACTGAGAAAATCAGCCCGAGGGGCTCCGCCCCCATCGCGGCTATATCACTGAGGTTAACCACGACCGCCTTGAGGCCCATCTGCGCAGCCGTCGTGCCTCGAGGGAAGTGAGTCTCAGCGACGAGCATATCGGTGGTGGCTACAAGATATTTGCCATCTATATCGATGGCCGCGGCGTCGTCACCTATGCCAACCTTGACGCGCGGTCCACTTTTGCATATCCTTCGCGCGAATTCTACGATCGCTCGTTCACCGACATCAGAAACTTTCACATCAACACCCTACAACAAAGGTAGCCCACGCGTCACCTTATCTATGACCTCGTTCGGCGCTGGGCCGAGCGCCAACACCGTAGTAGTTCCCGGAGGTAGCTCTGTGAGGCCGGCATCCTGAATCAAATTGTTGGGTATCCCGAGTACAGCGGCTTGTTCCTGCAACCTGCGCAGCTCCTCATCGTTCACCACCTCGACAACGACCTTCTTCTGCCCTTCGCGGAGCCACGCATCTAACCACTCTTTCTTTTCCTTTCTAGATCGCTCCACTGCTGCAATGGACCCATGAGCCACTTGTACGGCGAGCTTTCCCTCGCTCATTTTGAGGTCAGCTCTGACGACGATGACTTGCTTGTATTTAAACAACTTCGCCACCTCAATATCTCAGCCGACATGAGTGGCCGCGCTCGGCTTTTTGAAGAGCGCCATCGCACCCCGCATATAACCGATCAAGACGCAGACGATGGAAAAAACCACCAATGTGCCGGCGATAGGGGCTAGGCTGAGCATCTTGATCTGCGGCATCGCGAATATCACGCCGGTGTAAATGAGGATGAGGACGCTGAAACCGAGGCTAAGGGCTGCGCGCTCCCAAACATCAATCTTCCCCGGCTTGGGGTAGAGCACGAGCGTGAGGGCGAAGCCTGGGACAAACAGCACGAAGAAAGCCGTCAGAGTTCCCCAAACTACCTCATACATACAATGCCCCGTTAGCTTAATTTATCGTGCGCCTTTAAAAATGGTTGCTGATAGGATGTTCGATGTGGTTATAGTTGGTGGCGGGCCGGTTGGATGTTTCACAGGCGAGCTACTATCAAAAAAAGGCTTTGAGGTCGCCATCGTCGAGGAGCATGCCGAGGTCGGCAATCCCGTCCACTGCACTGGCATATTGGGACTGAGCGGGTTGAAGGAGCTAAAAATCAGGCGGGGAAAATGGGTGCTAAATAAACTTCGCGGCGACTCCCTGTACACTCCTTCTGGGGAAGAAATAACACTGACAAGAAAAACTGTCGAAGCGCTCACCATCGATCGCGCAACTTTCGACAGAGAGCGGGCGGCTGCCGCTGCAAAAGCCGGCGCAACTTTTATGCTCAAAACTAGATGCATTGGCCTTTCGCTCGGAAAGAAAACTTCGGTTAATGTGAAAAAAATCGATGGTAGTGAAGAACTCGAGACCCGCCTAATAATAGGAGCTGATGGCCCGACATCCTTGGTCGCTAGGGAAGCTGGTCTATTGAAGGCTACGAAGTACACGCGCTGCATTCAAGTAGAAGCAGAGGCAAAAGTAGCCGACGATCAAGTTGAAATGTACTTCGGCAACAAAATTGCCCCCGGTTTCTTCGCATGGATAGTTCCAGCTGGCGAGATGTGCAGGATCGGCCTCGGCACCACCGAAGGTGCACCAAAACTTTTTGAATTCATGAAAAACCACCCCGTTGCATCCAAGAAGATAAAAATGGATAAGCTCATACACCTCGCGGCTGGGTTGATACCGCAACCACTCACCAGAAAAATCTACTCGGACCGCGTCCTCCTCGTAGGGGATGCCGGCGGACAGGTGAAGCCCTTGACCGGCGGCGGGATATACCTGGGCCTATCGTGCGCTAAGCTGGCAGCGGAAACCGCTTCACATGCTTTAGAAAACGAGATCAACGAAAAAGTTCTGAGAAGGTATGAGCGGGCGGTGATGCAAAAATTCGGCAAGGAATTCGAGTTGGGCCTGCGAGCACGCAAGCTACTCCAAAAATTATCCGACAAAGAGTTGGATGTGCTGCTCAGATTGCTGGCCACCCCCGAACTGCGCTCGCTGATACTGCAGGAAGCCAACTTCAACCACCATGCCCCATTGCTAAAGAGCCTGATAAAGAGAAGTCCGAGCCTGATACAGGTGATTGGAGTCAGAAAGTTCGGTAAATACCTGCGCTATTTGATGGCGCCATAAAACAAAATGGCGAGGAATTCAGTAAGAGATTTGTGGTGTGCCGAGGATAAAGTTTTGGGATGGAATGCCTGCAAACTTGCCACCAGAATATTTCAAGGCGGAGGAGAAGTACGCCTGCGCCAGAACATTGGAAGAAAAGATCCTCGCGACAGAAGAACTCATACGTGCGGCACCTAAACACAAGGGCGCGGAAAAACTCCTCAAAACTCTCAAGACGCGCCTAGCAAAACTACGGCAAGAGCTGCGAAAACAACAGGCGCGTAGAACAGGCGGCGGCCCAAGTTTTGCCGTGAAGAAAGAGGGCGCAGCTCAGGTCGCCATCCTGGGATTACCGAACTCGGGTAAATCGACGTTGCTCCAGAGGCTCACCGCCGCCCAGCTGGAGGTGGCGCCCTATCCATTCACCACTCGCGAGCCGGTGCCAGGGATGATGCAGTTCGAGGACGTGCAGGTTCAACTCGTGGAGGTTCCAGCCATCGTTGAGGGCTCGAGCCTTGGCCGTGGCCTCGGCGCTCAACCGCTGAGCGTCGCGAGGAACGCCGACACGATAGCCCTCATCGTCGACCTCTCCGCAGACCCAATCAAACAGGTCGAGACGCTGACCGCGGAACTCGAGGCGGCCGGCGTGAAGCTGAACAAGCCGCCACCAAAACTCGAAATCTCTCGTAGGGAAACAGGAGGGATCGAAATTAGGGGCGCCGAGTTCTTCGGCGGCGGTGAAGCTGAGCTGAAGCGCATACTCCAAGAGCACCGCATATACAACGCCGGCGTCGACATCAAAGGACCGACTACCGCCGAAGATGTTGAGGAGGCCCTAGACGAATCGATCGTCTACCGCAGGGCAATGATAATTGCTACGAAAATGGACGCTCAAAAAGCATCGAGCAATTTCATCAAGCTGACGCATGCGTACGAAAAACGTTTTTCTATATTTTTAGCTTCATCCAAAGAAGGCCGCCCAGACGAACTTAAAAAGCAGATATTTGAGAACCTCAACGTTGTCCGCGTCTACACGAAGCGTCCGGACGAGAAGCCAGCCGAACGCCCGCTCATGTTACGGCGGGGCTCAACGATTGCAGACGTCGCTCGGGAGGTGCACAAGGACTTCGCCCGCAACCTAAAATTTGCGAGGGTCTGGGGATCTACCCGATTTCCAGGACAACAAGTGCCACGCGACTATGAGCTTCGGGACAAAGATGTGGTAGAACTACATCTCTAGCCACTTTTACACAAAGAATTTAAGGATGGCACAAAATTGGTAATGGGATTTATATGCCGATTAGACCAGCACGCACGTACAGGCACTTCAGCGGCCCCTCGTACACGCGAAAGGACTACGTCGCGGGTATTCCAGGGATACGGGTCACCTTCTTCGACATGGGCAATCCAAAGGGCGATTTTCCGATCGAGATGTCGCTCATTGTCAAGGGAGAAGGCCAGATCAGACACAACGCGCTCGAGGCGGCCCGTGTAGCCACCAACCGTCTGCTCGAGCTAAAGGCTGGCAAGGATAACTATCATCTGAAGATCCTCATCTATCCACACCAAATCCTTCGGGAGAATGCGATGGCCATGGGCGCTGGCGCCGACCGGATCTCCGACGGGATGCGGCTATCCTTCGGCAAACCGATAGGCACCGCCGCGCGCGTGAACTCCGGACAAAAAATTATCACCCTGCGCGTGGCCAAAAATTTCGGAGCATTGGCAAAAACGGCGCTACACCAAGCCACGCTCAAACTACCTATTCCCTGCCGCCTCGTCGTGGAAAAGGGCCAAGAATTACTTCAGTGAAACAGCCATCGCTGCAAGCAACTCGTAAATTACTCTCGCCGCCGCGAACGCGGTAGCTCCAGTATCGAAGGCTGGAGCCACTTCGACAACATCGAAAGCGCGGATGTTGAGTTCGCCCAACTCGCGCACGAGCCCAAGCAGGCCCAACGTAGATAGACCTCCGGGCTCCGGCGTCGCCACGGCCGGCGCAAAAGCCGGGTCGAGCACGTCGATGTCGATAGTGAGATAAACATTCTTTTCCCCAACTTTTTCGACAATTTCTGATATGACCTTGCGCGGATTTTCAAGCACCTGCTCGGTGGTGTATGCCTGGATCTTGGTTGCGCGTGCAAATTCCGCCTCCTCCTTCGAACAGGATCTCACGCCCACTTGAATGAGCCGCTCATCGGGGAGAAAATCGAGCACTCGCCGCATCGCCGTGGCGTGGCAGACCTTGTCCCCCAAATACTCGTCGCGCAGGTCGCGGTGGGCGTCGAGCTGGATCAAAAAAGCATCTTTGAAACCCTGTACAGCAAAGTATGTCAGGGTATGCTCCCCGCCGAGCAAGGCAGATATCTTTCCGTCCTCACGGAGCTCCTGTAAAACCTTGCGAATGCGCTCCCCAGTCGCCGCCAAGTCAGTTGGGATGACGCTCAGGTCACCGAGGTCTGAGATGCCGAGCCGCTCAAAAACGTCGAGCCCAGCCGACATTAAGTATGTCTCCAGATTCGCGGATGCCTCGCGGATTTTTGCCGGCGCAAACCTTGTGCCCGAGCGATAGGAGGAGGTTACATCCAGCGGCACACCCAAAAAGACCACGCGGGCCTTTTCGTAGAGCTCATCGAAGCCACCGAACCCTGGGCGAACAGATATCACATGCTGCATCATTCAACCACCGTTTCAAACTGTAGTTCTCAACCAATCGATAAAAGAGCTATGGTGCGGGGGAAGGGATTTGAACCCTCGGACCCCTACGGGACCGGACCCTGAATCCGGCGCTTTTGGCCATGCTCAGCCACCCCCGCAATTAAAAGTTGACATAGTAAGCTTTAATTTTACTAAGAAAAGCCTTATGAAAGCTGCGACCAACAAAGATAGGGATATGTATGGCCTTCGACATAAGCATCGAAAGCATCGTCATCTGGATAGTGATGCTCCTAGTCATCAGCCTCATCTTCAGCTACTTCACCCCACAGATGCTCACGCTTCAATCGCGCATGGTGGTGGGGCAGGTTCGAAAGTCCGTCAACGAGCTCGAAGCTTGGGCGAAGGAGGGTAGGAAAGTTGCTCTTGGGGCGATAACGAAGCACGGCCGACCGAAGCGGGATGTGGCGAACGAACTCGACAATTTTCTGGAGTTCTTCACGATTGAGCCGGTCCATGAAGACCCGGTTGGCGTTATAAACAGGCTCGACCACGTGCTCGATGTGCGCAATAAACGCTTCGAGGGAGCGGTCGCAAAAATGGCCCCGAAGGCCGACTCGGAGTCCGCGGCGAACATCGAAATGGTCATAGAGGGGGCCATGGCAAATTACTGGATATTTCGCGTGGTGCGGCACCTGATGCTGCTCGCGGAGAAGACCAAGAGCTACCAAATCACAATGATCCTCCAGATGCAGATGCCAATCCTGAAGGAGTACGCGAAGGCCTATTTAGAAGCCACAAAAACTTTCGTGACTGGGAAGCCCATCGGAGACGGGCTTGGAGCCATGGTCGCGACGAAGCTCATCGGGAACTCCCCGTGCAAAGAGCCCATCGAGGACACCGTCTACGCTGAAACCAAACTTGATGGACGAAGGTTGCTTATCGTGAAAGCCAAGGGCCCAGGAGGGAGGGTCGGAAAACCCGGCAAATTGATCGAGTACCTAGTCAAACGGCATAAAGTCAACCGCATCATAATGATCGACGCCGCCCTGAAGCTGGAGGGAGAGCCAAGCGGCCAAGTGATAGAAGGCGTCGGCGCAGCGATAGGAGGTCCGCCCACCGAGAAGTACAAGATAGAGGAAGCTACCGTCAAGGGCAAAATACCTGTGGATGCTATTGTCATCAAGGAGTCGTTTAGAGAGGCCATCACTCAGCTCAACCGACGCTTGGCCAGGGCCGCAGATGCCACCGTCGAACGCGTGAAGCAGGCGATCCGCGAGCGCACCAAGCCCGGCGATGTGGTGATCGTGGCAGGCATAGGCAACACTATAGGCGTCGGTCAGAAGGAGAAGGAGCTGCCAAAGAAATTTCCAGTGCCGAAAGAGGAAAAGGGAGAGATAGCGTCGGACAAGCTGCTCTTCCGTTAGCTGCGGTTGCTTTTTATCGATGCAATTCAATTAATTTTAAAAGAGGAAATGTCATGCGTCGTTACAAACACATTGACGAAATTCAGAAAGCGATGTGGGATCCAACGCTGATCCGAAACATAGGCATCGTCGCCCACGTCGACCACGGCAAGACCACACTCACGGACAGCTTGGTCGCTGCATCCGGCATCATAAGCTTCGAGCTCGCGGGCGAGCAACTCTTCACCGATTTCTTGGAGATCGAACAGCAGCGCGGCATCACCGTGCAAACATCCGCCGTCAGCCTGTCGCACAACCATGAGGGTCAAGAATACGTTATAAACCTACTCGACACCCCTGGGCACGTCGATTTCACGGGCGACGTCGCGCGGGCGATGCGGGCGATAGACGGCGCCGTCGTTGTGATGGATGCCGTGGAAGGAATAATGCCCCAGACAGAGACCGTCGTCAGGCAAGCGTTGCGCGAGCGGGTTCGGCCCGTGCTCTTCATCAACAAGGTGGACCGCCTGATAGATGAATTGAAACTCACGCCCGAGGGAATGCAGGCACGTTTCATCAAGCTCATAACTAAGTTCAACCAGCTCATCCGCAGGTTCGCCCCATCAGAAGTTTCCGAAAAATGGCAGATAAATGTCGAAGAAGGCTCGGTCGCGTTCGGCTCGGCCAAAGAGAAGTGGGCAGTTTCCGTGCCACAGATGAAAAAGAGAAACATCAGCTTCAAGGACATCATCGAAGCTCACCGAACGGGCACGCAAGCCGAGCTCGCAAAGAAAACTCCCCTTTTTGAGGTCGTGCTCGACATGGTCATCCGCCACCTTCCGAACCCGAAACAGGCACAGGCGGCGCGCATACCTGTGATATGGAAGGGCGACCCGAACAGCGAACTCGGCAAGGACATGATAGCCTGTAACCCAAAGGGCAAGATCTGCATGGTCGTCACAGACATAATAGTGGACGAGCACGCGGGCGCCATCTCAACCGGGCGGATTTTCTCAGGCACCCTCGAAAAGGGAAAGGAGGTCAAACTCGTCAGCACCAACCAAGAGGCGCGGATACAGCAGGTCGGGGTTTACATAGGACCGACCCGCGTCCCCATAGACCAGGTGCCGGCTGGTAACATCGGCGCAATAATCGGCATGAAAGAAGCCTACGTCGGCGAAACTTTGGTCGAGACTGGCGCTGAGGGCGTTGGCTTCGAGGAGATCCGCTACATCAGCGAGCCGGTCGTGACCGTAGCTGTCGAACCGAAGAATTTCCAAGACCTGCCTCGCCTCATCTCTGAACTCAAAAAGATATCACGAGAAGATCCAAACGTCAAAATAAAGATCAACGAGGAAACTGGCGAGTACCTCGTCTCCGGGATGGGGGAGGTCCACCTAGAAATCGTCGAGTATAAATTGAAAGAGGCCGGCCTGGAGGTCAAAACTTCCGAGCCGATCGTGGTCTATCGCGAAACCGTGACGAGCAAGGCTGGGCCCGTCGAGGGGAAATCTCCAAACAGGCACAACCGCTTCATGGTGGCTGTGGAGCCTATCGATTTACAGGTCATCAAGGCTATCGAAGAAGGCAAAGTAATCGTGAAACAGGAGAGGAAAGAGCGCGCAAACGTATTGCGCGAGTTGGGCTGGGACACGGACTCCGCACGCGGCGTCGTCACGATCATCGGGACAAACATCCTCACCGACATTACGAAAGGTGTACAATACATGAACGAGGTCAGGGACTACGTCATCGAGGCCTTCACAGAAGTTTGCAACGAGGGGCCATTGATGCGGGAGCCCATGCGCGGGCTCAAGGTGATGATAACGGATGCGACGCTTCACGAGGACAGCGTACACCGCGGCCCGGCGCAGATAATACCGGCTGTGCGGCGAGCAACTCAAGCGTCTGTGCTCATGGCGAGCCCGGTGATCCTCGAACCGATATTGAAGCTGGAGGTGCGCGTGCCCCAAGAGTTCATGGGCGGCGCGACGAAAGTCATCCAGGGGCGAAGAGGCAAGATCGTTTCGATGGAGGGAGAAGAAGAGGTCTCAGTCATCAGAGCTTCCTTGCCCGTGGCTAATTCCTTTGGCCTTGCGGCCGACATGCGCGGGGAAACCGAGGGCAGGGCGATATGGGGAACCGAGTTCGAAAAATTCGAGCAGATGCCCCGCGAGCTGGAGGAGCAGGCCATCCGTGACACCCGCAAGCGCAAGGGATTGAAGCTCGAGGTACCAAAACCAGAAGAGTTTATGGATTAGTTAAGCGGTCTGCTATCGCACCAAATTCTTCTGGCTCAAGATCCATTACACGTGCTTCGGCGATCTCGTGTGGTAGCTTTTCATCTATGAACACCCTGCGCTCGCTCTTTGACAAGTGTCCCTTGGGAAAAACCTCCTCAAATGAATGGTAAAGGGCGTTCCGCACCCGCTGGCGCCGATGCTGGAAGAGCGCTCGAACAACATCAAAAAATATCTTCTCGTCCACCACCTCGAATGGCGGCTCGCGCGGGCTGAGCCTGACGATCGCCGATGTAACTTTTGGTTGGGGTACAAACGCTTCCGGCGGCACTACACCGAGCAGCTCAACACGTGCGCGATAGTAAGTGTTGACCGTTAATCTACTGTAATCATCAGACCCCGGCTTTGCCACCATCCGTTCGGCAAACTCCTGCTGATACATCAGCACTGCAAGCTCGAACCTGTGCTCCAGCAACCTGAATGTAATATCTGAGGAGATGCCGTATGGTAAATTTGCGACGACTTTGTTAAACTTCGGAAGTTCGATGCGCAGCGCGTCACCGTAGATTATCTGTACGTTCGAGAGGCCCCTCAGCTGTCCGTGCAAAATCTTGATGAACCTCCTATCGCGCTCGATAGAAATTACTTTACCTGCGCACTGAGCAAGCAACCTCGTCAAATTTCCTATGCCAGCACCTACCTCCAAGACGACATCCTCGCGGGAGATGTGCGCGTGATCCACCATCTTTTCCAGAACAGTTGGATCTACCACATGGTGCTGGCCAGCCCGCTTGCTCGGCCGTATGCCATACCTGCGCAGGGTCGCTAAAGTCTGGTTCAACATCATCTTGCTTTGCTCCTTCCGCAGGGATAAGGCCCTTTATAAACTATATAAATTACTTTCGGTCACCTCTCCCTCCACGAAAATCGCTTAGCCAGATGTGTAGGGGAATACTGGGCAGTCAAATGCTCAGCTACAAATTCCGAATCTATCCATCCAAGACCACTCAGCGAAAACTCTCTGAGTATATGGAGCTGTGCAGGTGGCTCTACAACCACATACTCGGAGAGCTAAACCGCGCCAAGGCCGAAAGCAGAAAAATCACCCAACGTGAAACTCAGGCCTTGATCGTCAAGCTTAAGAGAAGCCGGAGTTAAAAACGGTTTATGCAAAAGTTCTTCAAATGGTGAACTGTCAACTCTGGTCGAACGCAAGGGCTCTCGCCCAACTGAAGAAAAACGGGAGGAAAGTGGGCAAGCTCCGCTTCAAGGGCGAGGGGTGGTTCAAGACGCTGAACTACAACCAGTCGGGATTCAAGCTCGAAGGTAAGAAGCTCGTGCTCTCGAAGGTTGGAGAGATCCCGATCAAGCTCCACCGCAAGGTCAAGGGGAAAGTCAAGGGCGCGGTCATCAAGCGTGAGCGCTCGGGCAGGTGGTTCGCGATCTTCCAAGTTGAGGACAAGCTAAAGGCACTACCGAAGATAGGAAAGCCGTTGGGATAGATGTCGGGATAAAACACTTCCTTTCCGATACCGATGGGAGGCAGGTCGAGAATCCCCGCTTCCACGAGCGCTCGTTGAAAAGGATAAAAGTCAGGCAGAGGTAGTTATCGAAAAAGCAGAAAGGCTCGAAGAACAGGGAGAAAGCGAGGGTCAAGGTGGCGAGGGCGTTCGAGCGGATGGTGAACCAGAGGAACGACTTTTTGCACAAGCTCTCAAGCTTCTATATAAACAATTACAACGTGATTGCGGTGGAAAAACTGAACATCGCTAGCATGACGAAGAACCACAACCTCGCTAGAAAGATACTCGACGCCTCTTGGGGAAAATTCCAGCAGATGCTACTCTACAAGGCTGAAAGTGCCGGTAGGGTGGTGCTGGAAGTAAACCCGAGGGGAACCTCCCAAGAGTATAAGCACGGGGAGTTGGATAGAGATTATAACGCGGCCCTCAATGTATTAGGGAGGGGGTTGGTAGGGCTGGGGTGGCCCGAACTGACGCCTGTGGAGATGGGGCCCCTACTTAGCATCCCGGTGCAAGCTGTGGTTGCTGGGCAAGTTCCGTCGCTGAAGCAGGAAGCCCCCTGCGAAAGCTGGGGGTGGTTCACTACCGCCCAAGATAAGAATCGATGTAGCGGGTGCCGCGATGGTCTCTGAAACATTCTTGCGCGGAAAGAAAGAATTGTTCAAACGTCTTAAGAAAGGCGTGTTGCTGAACGACATGCTCGAAAAAATGATCTTGGACTTGTACGGCCCCAGAGGCAAACGTGCGTTGGAAACCATCAAAAAGTGGGGTGTGACTAGACAAGGTGACCGATGGTTCGTGCGCGGCGTCCGAGGGGTAGAATACGAAGTCGTGCGCAGTTACTGTTCATGTCGCGACTATGTGCTGAACGTCGTCACGGGAAAGGTAGATGTTGACATGTGCTACCATGCTCTGGCAAAAACGATATGCGAGTTGCTCGACGCCTACTATGTGAAGAAATGATCAAACACCAATTTTTGGGCAATATTTACTCACCGGGCACTCGACGCAGAGAGGTTTCATCGCCCTGCAGTACCGCCGCCCGTGTTGAATCAAAAGCATGTGCGCTTCTCCTCGACGCCCCACGGGAACTAGGGCTTCTAGTTTTATCCTAACTTTTTCATGGTCATCTTTAGGCGCCGCAAAGCCGAGCCTCTTCGATATCTTAAAGACATGGGTGTCCACGGGCAATACATCACGACCGGCTGAAAAGGCTAGCACCACATCGGCAGTTTTGTACCCTACGCCCGGCAGCGAAAGCAATTCTTTGCGAGCTTCTGCTATGGGTTTTTTCAGCACGCGATCTATGTTTCCTCTATAGCGTTCGCAGATGGCCTGCGATAGCTCCTTCAAACGTTTTGATTTTATCCGATGGAGCCCAGCTGGCCTGATCAGCTTTTGAATCTCGCGCTCGTCGGCCCCGGCAATCTGTCGCGGCGTTCTGAACTCGGATGTCAGACGCTCGTATGCCGTTTTGGTGTTGCGCCAGTTCGTGTTCTGAGAGAGCACGGTACTCACGAGCATAAGAAAAGGATCATCGGTATACCTGCGCCAACTCTTAAATTCTGATCTTAGACGATCTAGTATCGCTACCATTCGCTTGTAGTCGTCCATCTATACCCAACCTTAAATCTTGTGCCGACTAGCAAAGATTGGTGAATCATTGAACGCCTCATATGTATTGTATCTAATACTTTTCTTTGGCTCTTTGGCTTTTGGCCTCGAAGCCATGCTGCTCGGCCTCGGGGGATAAATGTCCGTGCTATATCGCTGCAACAAGCGAAAGACTGTTGTGCTGGCGCTGGTCTTCGGGCTCGCGATAGTGGGATTATCCGCCGCAACTGCTGCACCTTTGGGACTGGAGCCTCTCTACGTGTGCGTACTCGTCCTAGGATACATGTTCCTCGTCGGTGCGGTGATCTGGAATTTCAAAACTAAGTTCATGACGGCTAGAGAGCTACACCTACCACAGACCGCTAGCGGTGCCGAGATTAGATCGATGCTCAAAAAACGAGGCTTTGGAGCCATTATGAAAAAGAAGAAAAAGTAGAGGTGTGAATACTAAAAATTGTACAAATTCAGATCTCAGGCTGGTCCTCCGTAGTACCCAACCTTTCGTTTCAAATCATCGACACACTCTGGGTTTAAAAGTGTTGTGACATCTCCCACGGGCTCGTTTATTAGCAATGTCTTTAGGACGCAACGCATGATCTTATCGCTTCTTGTCTTCGACGACCCACTTGACCTGCTTCAAGAACTCACCAGAAATATTTCGTTTGGTTTATGGTTTAAAAACGACGTCATCCACTAATTTTGGGCACCGTGGCCGTACCAAAGGAGGTAAAAAAGTAGAAAAATAGTTTTTTAGCATCTGTCTCATATAAAGCAGGGGGATCACTTGCCCAAGAAAACCTCACTCAAGCCTTTCTTCGATCCAAAAACAGTTGCAATTATCGGCGTCTCGCGTGAACCCCACAAACTAGGAAACATTATCTTCACAAATTTCATCAATTCGGGGTTCAAGGGCAAGGTTTATCCTATTAACCCAAAAGCCGATGAGATCGCCGGCGCCAAATGTTACTACAACATTAAAGCTGTGCCCGAAAGTATCGACCTAGCCGTTGTGGCCGTACCCGCTGAAATCGTGCCACGGGTGATGCGGGAATGCGTCGCTGAGGATGTAAAAGCCGCAATTATAATTTCCGGCGGTTTTGGCGAAAGTGGTCCCGATGGTAAAAAACGAGAGGATGAACTCCGGAGAATAATAAAAGATTCGGACATTCGAGTCATGGGGCCCAACTGTATAGGGATATGGGATGGGCACACCAAAGTTGATACTCTCTTTTTCCCACTAGACCGCCTAGATAGGCCTCGCGAGGGATCGATTTCTTTTATCTCCCAAAGTGGTGCCTCTGGTGCAGCCGTCTTGGACTGGGCAGCTGCGCAAGGAATAGGGATGAACAAATTCGTGAGCTACGGGAATATGATAGATGTCAACGAAATCGACCTGCTTGAGTACCTGAAGGACGACCCAATGACCAGCGTGATAATGATGTACCTCGAACAGACCGCGGATGGACGTAGATTGATGGAGGTCGCGAAACGAATTACACCGAAAAAACCGATCATTGCCCTGAAGGCTGGAAGCACAGAAGCCGGTGCACAAGCGGCTCTATCCCACACTGGCGCATTAGCTGGTTCTGATCAAGTATACGACGCGGCATTCAAACAATCGGGCATTGTCAGAGCTTACAGTTTCGATGAACTTTTGGACCGTGCGTTTGCTCTTGCTTTGCAGCCCCCCGCCAAAGGCGATCGGATCGCAATAATAACCAATGGTGGCGGCCTAGGCGTTATGTTAGCTGACGACATCACCCATCAAAAAATCCACATGGCAAAGTTCGATCCTGAAACAACCAACGCCCTTCGCCAAAAGTTTCCAGCGCGGGTGGGCATAGATAACCCCATAGACCTGACGGGAGACGCCAACAAAGACAGCTACGAAACTGCGCTCAATTTGGTGTTCGCGGATCCAAACGTTGACGGAGCTGTCGTGATAATTCTATTCCAACTCCAAACGATAGAAGAAGGCATCGTGGACGTGATCGCGAAAGCGAATAAAAAATATGGGAAGCCCATCACCGTATGCGCGTTCGGCGGCGGTTTTGCGAAAAAATGCGCGACAAAACTCCAATTCGAAAAAATCCCATGTTACCCAACGCCTGACCGTGCTGCCAAAGCAATGATGGGTTTAGTTACGTACGGTAGAAAACAACCCTAATCCTAAATTTTTATGAGTCAATGAAAAGCAGTATATTTTTTATTTAACTCTGTCACGAGTTCTCTCACAGGTTTAAACTCCGCCGCATACGGCGCCAAATCACTCTTGACCGCTCGCCAAAGTCTATCAAGTTGACGCGATCGATTACCACGTTCTCGATATTTGAGCGCTTGGACAAGCATAGAAAGGTAATCGGCCGAATGGACAATTTTAGACTCGATGGTGCGCTTTTCACAGTACTCATGCCAAAGTTTCATGCACTTTTCTTTATTTTTTAGCCCTATGAAAAGTTCCTCAAGTGCGCTTTTTTCCATGCGTTTCTTGATATCGGGTGATTCTAAGTGCTTCAGCGCCGTGTTAGGAAAGTCGCCGACCGATGCCTCTGCCCAATCGTGCATAACTGCCATGCTAAGCGCTCGCTCTAGGTTCAGCTTCTTGTGCTCAAGCTCATCGGCGAGCAAAAACGTAATCACGGCGACATCAAACGTGTGCTGGGCAACATCCTCTACCTGATTGAGTGGAACATTACACAGCAGCCAGCCGGTGCGGGGTATGCGCTTGAGGTTGTTGAGTCGCTCCAATAATTCGCGCAATTTCATGTTACGCCACCACAAGTTTCGCCTGGTTAACTCCACGCAACGCTCCTAATTTATCTACAAGTTTACGAATTTTTTCAGCTTGACCTTTGACGACGATGGTTTCGAGGCAATGCTTTCGATCTATGTGGATGTGCTGGACAGCGCTTATGTTTGCCCGGCTAGCATGTTGAATGTCCACCAAGGCGTCCGTCAAACCGCGGACATCGTGCTCGTATATCACTACAATTATTCCGATTTGTCTACCCTTGAGTCCCTGACGCCATTTATAGTTGGTTAAAAAATCGTGCAAAGCGTCCCTGATGGATTCAGAGCGGCTCGCGTATTTTTCAGTTTTGAGCATTCGATCTAATTCTTCAAGAAGTTCCTGTGGCAACGTCAAACTAATGCGCGTTATTTTTTGCATGTAGACCCTACATTTTTAGCCCTTTGGACTTGCCGGGCCACCAATTTCAATTGACTTCAACACATCATCATCCCAGTTGAATACGAGCCGTTTCCGATCCTTCCAATACTCCGCCTGCAGCACACTCCCGACGACCAACGGCAATGAAACTGTTGGTTCAACGTAGGCAGTTGCCTTGGTGGCTTTTTTTGATATTTTCCCCCAAGATGTGGCCTCTTTGAGTGTACTTCCGCTGAGCCCTCCCCAGTGAGGTACATCCGTAGTCAATTGGAACGCATACGTGTGCCCGCCCGTATCGATGTTGAAAACATAGGCCATCACGACTGCGTCGTTTATGAAATTTTTTGGTACTCCACCCGCAATGTAGATGGCTGCTGTCTTCTTAGACTTCACGACGATCTGCGTCAGCTCGTAATTGTCGCGGATCGTGTCTATGATCATGTGCTTCTTTCCATTCATCTTTCTCCAATGATAATATTGAGTCAAACCTATGCCAATGCTGCTATCGTTGAGTGCTGGCGAAAAAACTGGCACATTATGCTTGGCCGCTGTGTACAAAATTGAATTTTCATCTTTGAGCTCCTTGCCAAGCAAATAGAGGAACTCTCTGCTCGAGTATGGTCTGGGCTCAAGCTTTTCCGCAAATTTCGCGACGAAAGTGTCGCATTCCCAAAATTTCTCTTCGTCCACATAAGTGTCGTAAATTCGATCGATTAGGAGATCGCGGAGCTCGGCATCGTCGGCTTCGGGACTACCCTTGTAGTGTTTGTGCCCCCTCGCCTGATAGAGGTCTTGGTAAAGGATGGCGCCCGTCGACACCACCACATCGACTATCCCGAATTCAATCATGTCGCGGAGGACCTTCCTGAGGCCGCCAGCTATGAGCGGGCCTGCGACGCCGAGCAATATCGTTGGTCTGGCTTTATCGAGCAACATGTTCTTGTAAACCTCGGCGCACTTGCCGATGTTGCGGGCTTGTATAGAACTCTTACAATAGGCTTCAACGAGCTCCATTATGTTGCGGACTTTGATCAGATCAACTGCTTCAACTGGCGCAGATAGCAACTCGGCTTTCCTCTTTCTTTGACTCTCACTTAATTCAACTTTGAGCCCAAACTTTTCTTCCATTTTCATTCGTCTCACAACCTTGATGTTCTTTATATCGCTTGCTTAAGAATTTTTGTACAAAAAATAATTTTCTTCAAGTAATATTTAAATATGAGAAAGTATTACTCTTCTTGGGTGAAAAATGGCTTGCTTTTTGATTCCAGCGGGCTTGGCGGTAATAACAACTCTGCTGAGGAAGAAGTTTTCACAAAAATACCACATAAGTTGGCTAAACGCCCTGCTATGGGGGGGCACGGTAATGCTGGCGGTTGAGCACATAGCGCACGGAGAAATTGTACCCTATCCTCCTTTCCTAACTGCTGGGCTTTCTCAAGTTTTGCCAGAGATGTTAATGGTTGGTGTGCCAATGGCTGTAGTCAGCGTTTTGATATGGTCTACAATGGCAACGATCGACCTAAAAATTGGCGAAAAAATAAGGCGGTCCACAACGAAGGCGATAGAAACAAGATTAGGCATCAGAACGAGGCATGCAAAAGCAACATAGGCATGGTGGGAAGATGTGGCTGATAACGACCTTTATTGCAGCGCTCTTTGTGACCGCAGTAGGATTCATCGTGCCAAAGAAGTACAAGCTAGGAGTATTGAGTATGATGCTTTGGGGAGCGGCGGTAATGATACTCATCGATCATGTACTCGGGTATGAAGGCGGGGAATTTTTAGAGATGGAAACGGGCGGACTGATCACAAATGGAGTTGTATTGGGAATTGCCATGCTGATCCCAATATTTACGATATGGGAGGTTATGGTCTTAATTTCAAAAAGGAAGGGCGGTCCTGATTGGTCGTAAATTACCATGATGGCGAAACTTCCTTACAACTAGGTAAGGCGGGTGCGATAAGAGTTTATCGGGACTGAAAAAGGGAATATGAAATAGCATTGGGTTGTTTATAGATTTTAGAAAATCCCAAGTTTTTCGACAAGTTCAATTTGGGCAAAGACATTTAATTAGGGAAGTCTACTTCTACTCAGGTGAGGTGAATGGAAAAAGCGCCAGTTGAGAAGAAACCCATAGGGAAGGTTGCCCACTACTTCACGAAGATAAGCGTGGCAGTCATCGACCTGTCCGATGAGCTGAAGGTAGGCGACAGAATATCCATCGAGGGTGCCACATCAAACTTCGAACAGACGGTAAACTCCATGCAGATCGAACACGAGGACGTGCGATCAGCTACCGCAGGGCAATCCATAGGGCTGAAGGTCGACCAGCGCGTCAGGCAAGGCGACCTCGTCTTCAAAATATCTTAAAGAGCCTCGCAACCTCAATCAATTTATCTAAGCACTATTTTGAACGCCCCCATCAGGGCTATTCCTAACAAAAACAGCAGAAATTGAGCCACCGAGTCCGATATCCTCCTCGCTTTATGTAATTCTGGGATCAGGTCGGAGCTTGCTATATAGATGAAGCCCCCGGCTGCGAATGGCAACAAGTACTTCCCTAAGCTCGCGAATGAAAAAAAGAAGTAAACGAACAATGCTCCAGCTACAGCAGTGAGCGCTGATAAAAAGTTGTAGAACAGCGCCCTCTTGCTGTCCATCCCCCCGTATATCAGCACGGAAAAATCCCCTAGTTCCTGAGGCACTTCGTGAAGGGCAACTGCTACCGTTGTGGATATACCCAATTCTGTGCCACTCATGAAGCTCGCAGCTATGATCATCCCATCGACGAAGTTATGAATCCCATCGCCGACCAAGTTCAAATAAGTAAAAGGATGGACTTCACAGATGCCAACATGGCAGTGCCGCCAGTAGAGAAACTTTTCCAGCAAGAAAAACAACACTATCCCAAATATGGCATAGACAAAGAGATTTTCTCCCAAGGACAAGGATTCAGGCAACAGATGCAGAAAGGCGCCGCCCAACATTGCCCCGGCTGAGAACGCGATAAAAAGCAATAATAATCTTGTGAGCAAATTTCTTTTTAAAAATAGTGTAAATGCGCCGACAAATGATATCAGACTTATCAAAAAAACTGCAATCAGGATTATCGGAAGCATTTTTCATCAACTCGATTTACTTTTTAGATCAAGTTTCAGCAACAGTTCTTTAGCTGACCTTACATTCTCTATCGAAGTTTTACAATTTTCGCACAACATCATAGATCTTCCGATAGAATTATGAAAATCGCTGCCATTAAACTTGAGCTTTTCGCACGAACTAATCCCTAAGCACTTGCACTTCCGCTTTTTTTACGACGATTTCCGCCGCAGCCTTGATCTGCTGCGAAAGGTAGGCAACAAGCGGACACCCGGGGATAGTCGGCCTGAAGGCGATCCTCGCACTATTGCCATCGACGCTTATCTTCTCTATCATGTTCATCTCTACAACGTTTATTCCAGTTTCTGGATCTACGACTTCTTTCAGTTTTTCCTTTATCTGCTGAGCCTTGTCCGCTGGCATTATACCAACTCCTCACCAGGCTTCCATTCGAAGTGCGCCTGAAGCAATGTGTACGCCGCTTGCGGGGGCACTATGCCACGCTCGGTGATTATTAAATCTATGAACTCCGGAGGCGTCACATCAAATACTGGATTGCGTATTTTAACACGTGGGAACCGCTTGGGATTGACTATTTCCCTTGGGTCGCGCTCTTCTATCTCAACGAGGCTGCCCACCAACGTGCCCGGGTGGAATTTGTAGCTCTCTGCAGCAACAAAAAATGGCACTCGGGCCTCATGTGCGATGAGGGCGATCTGAGATGTACCTATCTTGTTGATGACAGCGCCGTTCGCCGCGATGCTGTCCGCGCCTACCACCACTTTATTCACATCTCTTATGAAATATCTGACTGCTGAGTCGACGATCATCGTCGTCGGCACTCCAGCTTTGCTGAGCTCGCGGACACTTATGAAACCCTGCCTCGATGGTCTGGACTCTGTGACAAAAGCTTTGATCCGCTTCCCTTGTCTGAAAGCAGTCTTGATCACAGCGAGCGCGCATTGGCTGTTGCAATGGGTCATCAAGACATCCCCATTTGATATCCTTCGTGCACCTATTTCGCCGATGACCTTGACCGCATTATTAGACGTGTGTATAAATTCGTCCGCACGCGAGACGATAATTTTCCGTAATGTCACAATATCTGCACCCTTCATCGACGCCAGCTTAGAGACCACAAACTTTACTGCGTTCGGCAGGGACACAGCCGTCGGCCTCGTGGCGATCAGGAGCAACGCTACGCGGTCGATCTCTTTCATAAACTCAGAAGAAGTTTTTGCCTTTGATGTTTTAGCGGCAATTTTCAGTGCGGTAGCTGCAGCCCTTCCAATCTTGCCCGCACCCCTTATCTTCATCGTGCGGATATCTTGCGCGATGCGCTTCACTTGATCTACCATATCATCGCCAACCGAACTATGCCAGACTAGTTTAAATCGTTGGCTGTTAGTGCAATTTCCTCCTCAATTCATTCATAAAAATTTGGCTATCGGTCTTGTGCGTCTGATCAGATTCCGCAGAGACGCTTTGTTTGAATTTTTCCAAGAAAATATTGATATCAGAACACTCATCTGACACTTTTTCAACTAAAGCTTTGAGTTCTTGTGGGTAGACGAGGTACGGCATGACAAAAGATAAGGAGTCTAAAATCAGCTTTCTTTCTATCTCTCGCATCTCAGCACCTATACGTTAAGCGGCACTTCTTTGAGTGTGCCCATCGTCACAGTTGTCATCACGCCCTTCACGGAGTCAAACGCATTTATCTTATCGTCGACGAACTTTTTGAGGTCCTCGATATTCTTGGTGCGCACTTTAACTAAAAGAGAATGATTTCCAGTCGTCTGGTGTAGCTCACAGACCTCGTGACAACGAGAAAGTGCCCTAGCGATCTCGCGTATGCTATGCGCATCAACCTCGATGTTCACGAAAGCTAGGACTCCGCGACCAAATTTTTGGGGGTCGATGACAGCTGTATAACCTTTTATCATCCCAGATTTCTCAAGATGTTTGATGCGCTTGCGGACGCCCGATATACTGAGGCCAACTTCTCGACCCATCTCGTTTAGAGACACTCGAGCGTTCGCACTTAACATCTTCAAAAGCTGCATATCGACGCTGTCCAAAATGTCTCCTCCACCTGCCTCGGATTAAAGTCTCGGTAATCTCTCTATTTATCTTTTGTGTAGGTAATTTTTTGCAAATTTTCATTTAAATTGATGGAAAAATTTTGAAAAACGTGTATCAGAATACCGTCAGCTTTTCGGAAACTACCATGTCTGTAATTTTTTTAATGTTTGAAAGCCATTCGTTGGCTATGCCCTCGATCTCCGATCTCAGTGCTCCAAGTTTGTATCTTTTCTCTGTGATAACACCGATGTTTAAAACGTGCGGCTCATCTATCGGTTTGCCTATCTGGCTGAGTATCTTCACGAAAGCTTCGTCCACGCCCTTCAGCTTGGCTACTTCCTGAGCGATCTGGATGGCGAGCAAGTTGTAGATCTTGCCAACGTGGTTGACCGGGTTCTTCCCGGCCGCGGCCTCGAGGGACATCGGGCGCCCAGGCGTGATCAAACCATTGACTCTGTTACCTCGGCCCGTCGCTCCATCATCACCTTGCTCCGCCGAGGTCCCTGTAACTGTTATATACGCCACGCCCTTGCTGGAATTGTCCGCGGTATTGACGAAAACATCGACTTTCATTTTTGTTATCTTCGCCACCAGGTCCTGCACGGCAGAGGCGACATCCCTCTTCAGCGAGAGATAGCTGTCCATGTCATCCAAAAGCGAACATATCGCCGCCATTGCTATCGTCAGATCAACCACATCGCCTCTCCGTCGTCCCATCACCTTGATGTCTTCCCCCACAGCTGGATACTTTTTCTTAAAAGCCGGTGAATTCAACATCTGCTCCGTCTTGAGCACGAGCTCTTCGGTCTCGGAAAGAGGAGCATAGCCTATTCCCATCGAAGTATCGTTTGCAAGAGGCATTGACCTATTTCTGTTGAATACGTCCATCAAATCTATAGAACCCCTGCCGATGCGCGAGTCCAATTTCACATGATTGTCAATATCCAAATGTCGCATTGTGCTCTTGAGGTAACGTTTCGAAGCACCCTCTGCGATGTCATTTATTGGGATTGATTGATCTCCGACCATTTCCGTCCCACGCCCAGCAAGCAAAATATATATCGGCTTAATCACTTTTCCTCCGCCGAACTCTGGTTTTGCTGCGCCGCCAACTATCATCACTTTGTCAGTGTTGTGGTGCAAAATTGTGTTAAAACGTTTGATGTACTCTCGACAGAGGGCTCTGCTCACCGCCTCCGACATGCCGTCCGCCAAACTATCTGGGTGACCTATCCCTTTCCGCTCAACTATCTCTATGTCCTGATCTTTTACCGACGCATGTTTGAATTCTTCCACGACGATATTGCGCGACATTCGAACACCAACGATTTTGGTTAGCTGGGCTGAGTATTTATTACATTTATTTATTTATATTAGTTTTGTCCAATATAACTAATAGGAATGGGAGATAAAAATGCGACTTTTAAAACCATCGGAAATTCGCGCCCGGCGTTTGGAGTTGGGCCTCACGCAAGCGCAACTCGCCGAGCTGGCTGGAGTGACGCAGGCCTACATAGCTAAGATAGAAGCTGGTGCCGCTGATCCAAAAGTATCAACCCTCGAGAAAATTTTGAAGACGCTTGAAAAAACTGCCAGCGAAAAACACGTGACGGCGGAGGAGATGATGGCCGCCCCTGTGATCTCCGTAAAACCGGATGACAAGATAGAAAAAGCGGCAAAGTTGATGAACTTGTACAAGATATCCCAGCTCCCTGTGATAGATGGTGACACCCAAGTCGGCTCCATCTCAGAGGCCACACTGATGCACCAGTTGACGGCCGGAAAAGATATGTCAAAGCTCGTCAGAAGGAGTATAAAAGAGATAATGGAAAGTCCATTCCCGACCGTTAGCAAGGATACCGATGTCGAGACTATTTATCACCTACTAGATCATAGCCCAGCTGTCTTGGTAGTTGACCGTGGAAAAGCGATAGGGATATTGACCAAGGCGGACGCCCTCAAACTTAGAAAATTGAAGAGTTGACAATGCGGCGAGAGCTGCTTTTTATGTATTTATTTCTCAGGGTTAGACAATGATTTGGTGTACTGATGATCGATGAACCGGCAAAAAGCCGCGTGGCGAGGTGGATAGCGGGCGATATCACGCTGTCCGATAAGCCTGGCAACGCCCTCAAACTTTGGCGAGATAGATTCGAGATGAGCCAAACTGCGCTAGCCGATGCCTTAAAGATCTCACCATCAGTAATAAGCGACTACGAGGCTGGACGGCGCAAGTCCCCTGGAGTGATCACTGTCAAACGCATAGTCGAGGCCATGATTGAGGGCGACATCAAGGTAGGTGGAAAGGTCACAAGGGCCTATTCCTCTATGTTTGGGAGTCAATTGCCGCCTGACGTGCTTCTAGACATGCGAGAGTTCGAGAAACCGATAGACGGCAAGACGTTGTGCAAAGCCATCGATGGAGAAGCTGTTGCAAATAAGGACCTGCTGGACAAAAGATTGTTTGGTTACACTGTCATCGATGGTCCAAAGGCAGTCCTGATGCTCTCCGCCGAAGAATTCATGCACCTATATGGGATGACGACAGAGCGCGCCCTCGTCTTCACGGGCGTTACCACCGGTCGCTCGCCCATGATAGCTATAAAAGTGAAGGGGATAACCCCCGGAGTCGTCGTCATTCACGGGGAAATCAAAGAGGTCGACCCCCTCGGGGTGAAAATTGCCGAAATCCTGCGCGTCCCGCTCATAGTGTCCAAGATAACCGCCGTAAACGAACTCATCGAGAAGCTCAAGAAGTGCGCTCCATAGCTGTGACAACGGCAATCGCCGAAGTTTTTATAGACAATCAAAAGTCTTTTATCCCTTAACTCAAAGGGTTGAAACAAGCAAAATCTATTCGGTGGAAATACCAATGGAAGTTGGAATCGTTGGCTACGGAGTCTACATCCCCCGGTATCGCATCAAAGTCGAGGAGATAGCGAAGGTCTGGGGGACGGACGCCGAGCGGGTCAAGCGTGGCCTTTTCCTGGAAGAAAAATCTGTGCCAGGTCCAGACGAGGATGCCGCCACGATAGCTGTCGAGGCCGCTCGAAACGCCGTCAAGCGATCTGGAATCAACCCACAAGACATAGGCGCCATCTACGTCGGCTCGGAGTCGCACCCATACGCCGTTAAACCAACCGCCACCATCGTGGCCGAGGCCATCGAGGCGACCCCTGACTTGACCGCTGCTGACTACGAGTTTGCCTGTAAGGCTGGCACCGCCGGGATCCAGACATGCATGGGCATGGTGGGGTCCAATATGATAAAATATGGTATGGCGGTAGGCACGGATACCGCCCAGGGCGCTCCAGGGGATCCTTTAGAATACACGGCTGCTGCTGGTGCGGGGGCGGTCATCGTCGGGAAGAATGACGGCCAGACAATCGCCTCCATTGAGGACACATATTCCTACACCACCGACACCCCCGACTTCTGGAGGCGGGAAATGCGACCATACCCAAAGCACGGCGGGCGTTTCACCGGCAAACCTGCGTATTTTAAACACGTACTTTCTGCCGCACATGGACTCCTGAGGAAGCTCCAACTCACCCCCAAGGACTTTGCATATGCCGTCTTCCATCAACCAAACGGCAAGTTTCCGCTCCAGGTTGGAAAGGAGCTGGGCTTTGTCAAGGAGCAAATAATGCCTGGACTAATCGTACAAAAAATTGGCAATACATATTCCGGGGCGAGTATGATAGGCTTTGCCGCGGTCCTAGACCAAGCGAAGCCAGGTGAAAGAATCCTAGTGGTCTCCTATGGCTCTGGCGCCGGCAGCGATGCTTTTAGCATCATGGTAAAAGATGGGATAGAAGCTAAGCGAAACTCCGTACCCAAAGTGGCCGACTACATCAACAATAAAACATACATCGACTACTCAACTTATGCAAAATTTAAGCAGCTTTTGGTGAGGTAGATGCGCAAAGTTGCAATTATTGGGGTTGGGTTGACAAAATTCGGGGAGCTTTGGGATGTCTCCCTCAGGCGGCTGATGCTCGAGGCTGGAGTTCAGGCGATCGAGGATGCTGGCATAGACGGCAAGAAAATCGACGCCATGTATGTGGGAAACATGTCGGCTGGGCAGTTCATCAGCCAAGAACACATCGCCTCGCTGATAGTCGACCACGCTGGCCTGACGCCTATACCCTGCACGCGAGTTGAGGCAGCGTGCGCATCCGGTGGATCGGCCCTGCGCCAAGCGGTGATAACCGTCGCCTCGGGCATTCATGACATCGTGGTCGCCGCCGGAATAGAGAAGATGACAGACGTACTCACCGAGCAGACCATCGAAGCCTTGATCACCGCCGCGGACCAAGAGTGGGAGGCGTTCGTTGGCGCCACTTTTCCGGGCCTCTATGCACTTATGGCCAGACGCCACATGTACGAATTCGGCACGACCGAGGAACAGCTCGCAAAGGTGGCCGTGAAAAACCACCACAACGCCTGTTTCAACCCGTGCGCGCAGTACCAAATGGAGATAACTGTGGAGGATGTGCTCAACTCTACCCCAGTAAATACGCCGCTGAAGCTGCTCGACTGCTCACCCATCACCGATGGCGCCGCCTGCGTCATTTTGGCCCCATTCGATAGGGCGAGGGAATTCACGGATACTCCAATACTGGTCGCTGGCACTGGCCAGGCGAGCGATACCATCTCGCTACACGACCGTCCAACACTCACTGGAATAGCCGCCACTAACAAAGCTGTAGAACTGGCCTACAAGATGGCGGGCGTCGGTCCAAACGATATAGACCTTGCTGAGGTCCACGATTGTTTCACCATCGCTGAGATAATGGCCATCGAGGATCTGGGCTTCTGTAAAAAAGGTGACGGAGGTAAGGTGACGGAGCAAGGTGAAACCGCCATCGGCGGGCGAATCCCAATAAACACAAGCGGTGGTCTCAAGGGCAAGGGGCACCCTGTTGGCGCCACTGGTATCGCCCAAGCTGTAGAAATTACTCAACAGCTTCGCGGCGAGGCTGGCAAACGCCAAGTCAACGGCGCTGAGATCGGGCTGACGCACAACGTCGGCGGTTCAGGCGGAACCGTCGTCGTCCACATAATGAGGAGGGGTGACTGATGGCTGTCCCACGTTTCTGGAGGGAAATCTCCAACCGATACAACCTCATAGGCACAAAATGTGGCAACTGCAACAAAGTCTTCTTCCCACCGCGCTACCTCTGCCCCAAGTGCAGGCGGATCGGCAAGCTGGAGCCGTACAAGTTAAATGGAAAGGGTAAAATCATCTCGTTCACCATTACCCACGTCGCACCCAACGGTTTCGAGGATCAGGCGCCTTACGCGCTCGCGATAATAGAGTTCGACGAAGGGCCCCGCCTCACCGCGCAGGTCACCGACTGCGACCCAAACCAAATCAAAATTGGCGACCGCGTCGAAATGATCTTCAGGCGGATAGGTCAAGATGGCGAAGATGGCGCCATATACTACGGGTACAAGGCCAGATTGGTCTAAATCTTCCTAGCAAAAGTCAAGTAACCCGTGTGCGCGATCATCCGTGTACTCGGGCGTGTGGCCCCAGGTTTGACCTCGAACTCTCTCACAAGGCACTCGATGGTTCGATAATCGATGAAGCTATGTTTTGGCAGCTCCATGTAAAGCCTTTGGATATGTTCGACACATGGTGAAAAAGCCGCCAGATGACCGCCGGGTTTGAGTGCTACGTCAGCATGGGCAAGCGCTCGCTCAGGCTGAGGCAAATCGAGCGTCACGAGATCGACATTTTTCTCGTCTATGCCCTCGTAAATATCCTTGCGCTTTATTTTGACCACATCACCCAACCCAGCGACCACGACATTCTCCTCCGCCACTTGGGCAAAATCCTCCCGCACCTCGTAACTGATAACTCTACCATTTGGCCTGACAAGATTTCCCAGAAATATCGCGAGCGCTCCCGAGCCCGCGCCAGCGTCCACGACAAGATCGCCTGGACCCACACCGGTGTAAGCCACTATCTGTGCTGCGTCCTTCGGAAGCATTATCTGAGGCATTCGACGCATTTTTTGAAGGTAGTCGACGATACGGGGGTTCAGCACAACGAACTCCTTGCCGACGTGCGATTTGATTCGGGTGCCAGGTTCCGCCCCTATCAGCCCCGCCAAATCGATGACTCCAAGGTCCGTGTGGAGCTGCCTCCGCTCGGCCTTCACGAGGTACTTCCTGCCCCGTTCGTCGATGAGGATTGCCCGCTCGCCTTCTTGGATCATAACAACCACAGATTTTTACGTATGCCAGCTTAAATAACGGCTCGAAGGACGGCGACAAAATGGACATAACATGGCACACTAAGCACTTGAAGCCGCGGCAGATGATCGCGATCCCGCTAGTGCTCGCCGCATTCTTCGCGGCAGTATTTTTTATCCGCTGGGTGCCCATGAGCATAGAGTTCTCCAGCGGCACCATGATAACTTATCGCAACTTGGAAAACAGCCAAAACGCCGACGCTGTCGAGAGCGCGCTCAGCGTGGTTCTGGCGGCCGACGTCAAGGTTGTCGCAACTCAAGATACAGCTACCGGGACATTCGGCTTGGATATCCAAACTACAAAGGCACTCGACGATAACGGGAGAGAACAGGTTCAACGCACAATGGCCGAGCAGTTCGGCATCCAAAGCACGCCTGAATTTTATCCGATCGAGCCAGCTATAAGCCAAACTTACTTGCGCGGGGCTATGTGGGCAATTATCTTATCATTCATCGCGATGTTTGTGATCGTCTCCATCGTATTTAGGCGTAAAATTGTCGGTGTAATGCTGCTATGCGTCGCACTCAACATGGTCTGGGCCCTCGGCGGGTTGGCTCTTCTCCAGATACAGTTCAGTTTGGCTTCCCTTACTGGGTTCCTCCTGATGATCGGTTTTTCAATCGACACAAATATTCTACTCACCGAGCATTTGCTGAGGCGGGTTGGAGGCGAACCACGAGAGAGAATGGCGACCGCGATGCTGACCGGATACATGATAACCGGGACGAGCCTCGTGACGATGATATGCATCAACATCCTCGTAACGAACCCATCGATCACCCAGCTGGTGACCGTGCTCACGTTCGGCCTTGCTGGCGATCTCTTCAATACTTGGTTCCTGAATGGCGGCGTCTTGATATGGTACACAGAACGCCAAAAAAGGAAGGAGTACTATGTCTCTCTTTAAGGAAAAACGGATCCTGCTCCTCGCTGGGATATGTCTTCTCGCCGTGGTGTTACTCGTCACACCCGGCATCAGATATGGGATAGACATCGCCGGTGGCTCGAGGATAGTCCTGGAATTTGAAGCATCGCAGGCAACAATTCAACTCGCAACCCCGATAGTTGGTGATAATCTTGCGCCCCTAGACGATATCGCTAGATTAATTATGGATAACCTGCTCACCAGCGTTAAAGTAGTAAGTTTGGATAGAACTGACAACACAGCGACTTTTGAGATAGGGCGCTCGGTGAGTTCCGATATCCTTGCTTCAATCATCGATAATAAGGGACAAGTTATTTCTATAGAAGGAGGTAAGATAAGCGATCAAACGCGTGAAGAAGTCACAAACTTGCTCCAGACGCGTGTAGATCCCGCCGGCCTTTTGGGCGTACAATCCCGGCCGATGGGTGCTAATTTAGTCCTCTTTGAAGTTCCAGCGATGGATCCAGAAAGGGCAAAAGCTCTACTTGGACAAACGGGGCGTCTGGAAGCATTTATAGAAAATACACTTGTAATGACTGCAGACGATATCGAACAAGTTGGTAGCATAAAAATCTCAGAAACGAGTGGCGTCTACAAATACGAAGTGCCACTTACTATATCTCAGGATGGGGCAAACAAGTTTGCAGTTGCCTCACAAGGAAAGGGGAATTATCCATTCGTTATCTATCTTGATCGGCCGGATGATGCCGTCCTGCTCTTCAACAACCAGTTATTAACTAACATGCCGCTTGGCCTCACCTACGACAATACTGCGCGAACGTTCCGCATCACCATCTCTGGGACACAGGGCGTCTCTGAATCTCATAGCTATGACCTACTTGTATCTTTTATCCCAATATCAAAAGACAATCTGGACAACGAAACATTGCAAACCATACAAGAAATGTACGCAACGAAGAACCGCGCCATTTTTTTGGGATCGGTGACTGACTTTTCAGAAAACGTTACTGGTAGCGTCAAAGCAATTTTCACTGAAAACAAAGTGGAATACCTCCCAAAGACATCTGAAACCGAAACTCCTGAAAGTTGGCTTCAACGTGCGTGCGGCCTGAAATCTGCCCCCGCTATCAGCCCAGACATTGCTGGCAAGGCCTCGCAAAATGTCGAAATCTCTGGGTCTCGGGGAACCTATGAAAGTGCTGAAAGCGAAGCCAGCGACCTGAAGACCGTCCTCCAGCAACGCCTTCCTGTCAAGGTATCATTTGTGGGCGAAAGTTCGATCCCGGCACGCCTCGGATCAGAATTCGCATTTGACATACTAAAAGCCGCAATCGCTGCCGTCATCGCCGTTGGAGTGCTCGTCTACCTGCGCTACAGGCGGCCATTGATAGTGGGGGCGATAATGCTGACGATGGGTAGTGAGGTGCTAGTAACTATCGGGATTGCAAGCCTGCTTCACCAGACGATTGGATTGGCAGAGATAGCCGCTGTATTAGCGGTCATTGGCACCGGAGTCGAGCAGCAACTAATTATAACGGATGAGGTGCTTCGAAAAGGGCTACCTAAAGCAGGACCGAGACCGATGAGCCTCTCCGGGCGGATCGGGAAAGCCTTTGCTGTGATATTTGCGGCAGCTGCGACGACGATAGCAGCGCTGGCCACCCTCTTCTTCGTCGGATATGGAGCTATGAAGGGCTTCGCCATCGTGATGATCATAGGTATCCTCGCTGCGATACTCGTGACGCGACCTGCTTATGGCCGCATCGTCAACGCTATCGTGTCCCGAGAGACCACTAAAGCTGAGAAAACACAGGTCAAGGCGGCGCAGCAATAACGCCTAATTGATTCAAAACAAGCAAAATCGTGGCCAGCGTCGTGAGCGCGCTCGATGTAACAAAAAATCCCAAAAATAATTTTTTCATCTCAAGCGTTTCCAACAACTTTCTCGACATCATGTATATCGATGCCACGCATGCCCAATAGAACCAAAAGACAACTGTAGCTACTACGAGCATGCGAACTTTCAAAATAATCATAAGAACTGCGATCAAACCAGCGAATATCATCGCAACCGTGAGCGGATAAAACAACGCGGCGAGCAGCATCTTCTCGCGAGCTTCCATCTACCCCACCATAAAGAAATATTGGGTAGTAGTTGGAAGTTTGGCGCGGACGACGGCTATCTCTGGGCGATATATCACGATCTCTTGGTCTCGACGTTCTTTTCCAAGAATTTGGCTGATGACTTTTACTTCAACTTCGCCGGATATCTCCGCAGCGCCCCTGCCGAGCTTTGGGTTAACAGCGATCAAGATCGGGAGCCGCAACTTATCCCAATCGTCCGCGTGAACGATTTTTGATATGTACTCGAGTTCCATGCGCTCAAATTTATGCTTGCTCCCATCCTTGGCCACGACCTGCGGATTCGACGATGATAGCGCATCTTTCAAAGTTATTCGCTGCCCTGGCAGGTGTGCATTCAAACGGGCCAACTCAAATTGGATGATTCGATCTGTGCTCATTCTCGCTCCTCGAGCATCGCTTTTATCCTCTTTAGGCGGGAAAAGTTCTCGCGCTCCATCTCATCTAACCTCATCGAGATAAACTTAACCATGGATTTCAAGTTCGGCAAAATCACGTGCTCGAGCGCGTTCACCCTTCGCTTTGTTTTTTCAAGCTCGAGGGCTATTTCACGCGCGCCCTCTTCAAGCTCAGCGAGTTTAATTAAATCTCCAAGCGCCTTCTCGAACTCCCTCGAAGCTTCATCCAGCGCAGAGGATGTTGCATATACGCCGTAGCCTCTGGCCAAAGCGTGCCGTTCCACTGGCTTGGCTTCTATTACTGGAACGAGGATACCCATGACGTGACGAGTTGAGATATCTACTTCTATCCCCTTTTTAACCTCTTTCGCCGCTTGATATGTCTCGATCGTCCCCTGTACGGCAAAACATGTCGAGAGTGAGCGATATGCAGATGAGAGTTGTTGCATAGTTTTAGTCCTAACTACTCTGATCTTTCGGACTATCTCGAAGAACTCAATCACAAGCGCGTCCATTTTTTCACGCAACAGATCGTGACCCTTTTGAGCTAACGTGACCCTTTGTCTCAATTTTAATAACTCCATTCTGGTTGGGGCTATTCCAATCGCCTTTGCCACCTAGCTTCCCCCTTTGACGATTATCTCTGCTCCGACTGTACGCCTGATTATTTCTTGCAGTTCGTCGACCTTTGGCACCCATCCTGTTTTATCTGGAATCCTAAGTACAACCGGTAGCAGTTTTTTTGCTCTTATCCTGCGCTTGAACTCAAAACCGAGCTCATCGGCAACGCGATACGTGATAAAAACGATTCCAACATCTTTGCTTGCGAGTAACTCGTCCAATTTTGCGAGTGTTTCCTCTTTTCGTTCATGAATGTGAACGTCCTGTACCCCGGCTAACGCAAATCCCGCCGCGGCCTCGGCATCCGCAATGGTGGCAATTTTAAAGCTCAAATTTTGGCACCCTCACTACTGTTTCTTTGATCTTCTCTGGTTCTATGTTATCCGCTTTTAGCCTGATGATAGCGCGCAAATTCTTTACCTCGCTTTCCTTTAGACGGATATATGCCAACACTGGCGCTAGGCTGAGGGATTTCATGACCGACATCCATTTGCATATTTTCAGCCAGCCCTCATCCAGTGCCCTCTCGAGTGGAAATAGCGATCCAGTTGCCTCAAATTCTGGTAGGGGCTTCGCTAAAATCGGTCCATAAGTTGTATGTGAAATCCCAGTCACCGCCTCCTGAACGCTTTTAGATTCAGCCATCCACGTCAGCGTTTTCTCGCTTAGCTCATATGAGGGCAATATCAATGGATACATTATTTCCTCTGGAGTCGCCCCATCCCGCTTAAGTCGCAAAATCGTCTTGATGTTGACCGCGTCTATCTCGTAACCCACTATTTTTTTCAAAATGGGCCGTTGCGCCATTTTCGCTAGTGCTTCTCTTGTGTTTCTCACAATTTTCTTGAAACTTGGCCGTCCCCCTTTGTCTAACACATCTTCCCAAAGTTTCTTGCCACGCACATCGGCCCAAAGCGATGAATAATATGCTTTGTCCAAAGCGGAGAGTAGGATAGGCAAGCCCTCATCTTTATATTTCTCGAGCGCGGCGGAGAACGCGTCAAAATACTCGGTGCCCTTTAGAAATTCAAGTAGCTCATCAAAATCCCCTACAGCGGCCAGCATTTCGAGCCGCTCTTGGAGCATTGTCGATGAAGGCAACATTTCCTCCAAACGCTTTTCTTTTGGCACTTTGTTGTGAATCGCTGTAACAACTGTCTTTAGATTGTAGAGGTCTATCTTTTTGAACAGCTTTACAATGGTCGGCTTGTCTTTTTCCGGTACCGCATCGAGAAGCTCGCGATAGCTATCGCTTAAATATCCATTCAAAGCCCGCTCCACTGCAACGATGTCAACCCCCTCATCCCTAGGAACATCCGCCAAGTATGTGCGATAACCCGTATCGTCCAGTCCAGCCAAGATATTCGAAACTTTTGCCGCGTCTGCAAACTCAAACATGCGTGATTCGAGGAGTAACTTGGCCTCCCACGCGCTAATTTTTGCCCCACAATAAACGTAGGGCATCGCTCGATGGGCCGAAATAAACACGAACGCAAACATACCACAAATTAGCCCAAAGACGACCACAATGATTTCGATCATCTTGATCCTTCAAATAACAACTTCGCCATTTTAACGCGCAATGTGTCAAAATCACGGTGCATCCTGCCTTCAAGAGTATCATCGATTTCAATTTTTCTATCAGCCGTGGCGACTCTTACTCCACCTATCGCTTGAATTGGCTCGCCAAATGAAACACTTGTTGTAGTACCTTTCGTGGACAACGCTGAAGTAATTTTTTTCTGTGCCCTTTTCAAAACACGCAAATCTCGCTTAGTCGCAGAAATTATGACCCGATTGGAATCAAGCTTTTTACAAGAGTCAACCGCCATCCTAATCAAATCTTCTTGATATTTTTTGGACGAAGTGTATTTCTGAAGTTTTTCTTCTACCTCTTTAAAAACCTCGTTTATTATCTCCTCTCTCTTTTGGAGGGCTTCCTTCTTCGCTTTCATTTTTCCATCCATGAGAACCTCTTCATAGATGCGCTTGCCTCTCGCCTGCGCCTCTTTGACCTCGTGCTCTTCCTTCTCCTTCGCGGTAAAGTGGGCCGCGTTGAGAATAGTGGAGGCCTCCTTTTTAGCGGCTGCCACTATGCTGGCCGCCTGCTCGCTCGCCTCTCGGAGTATCTCCTCTACCATCAGCCGTGTTCCTTTGCTAACTGGCAAGTTCTAACCCCTTTCTCTAGAAGAGCTTTAACCCTATCAGCAGGAGGAACGACGTTATGAATCCCAAGATAGCGTATGTTTCAACCATCACGGCGTATATCACCGATGGTGTGAAAGCCTCTGGTCTTTTAGCCATCGCTGAAACACCCGCCAAACAAACCTTTCCTTGATAGTAAGCGGTAAAGCTCTGAATTATCGCTGGCACCATCGCAACCAGCGCTGCTGCGCCAACCACGCCAGCTTTTAATGTACCGCCAAACAGACCGCTGCCGATCAACAGTAGCATGCCTGCGATGAAGCCGTAGAAACCCTGTGTTCCTGGAATCACTTCCAACACGAATAGCTTCGACCACTTTTTGGGATCCTCTGCTGTAACTGCTGCAGCTGCAACGCCGACCATGTGCACAGACATAGCTGAGACTAGCCCTGGTATAACCGCCGCTAAACCAACTGCTAACGCCACCCATACCTCTTCAGCTACCAGATAATTCACCCCCTTTCACTTTAGTGAACACCCTTTTAGCTTTAAAGGGAGCAAACTTTTCCGCGCCCCCCTCGTAGAATTTTCCGAAAAACTCCGCGAAATGTAAACGCATTGTGTGTATGAACCCACCCATGCTGCCAATGAATATGTTGAAAATGTGCCCGGCCAAAAAAATGAAAGCGATTCCTATCAACACAACTATCGCTATAATCACGGCAGGTGAGAGAGAAAGATATGGCCTCACCAATCCATCGAATGCCATTCCGAGGATGAAGTTCAGCATAAATGCGATAACACCAGTCGCCACACCAAGCGCCATTAGCCTACAATAAGAGGTCACGTCTGCTATCATGCCGATTAAACCATAAACCGAGTTGATGGCTCCTCCGACTTTTGAGCGGATACCTTTGGAAGTAATAATACCCCCGATTATGCCACCAATTAATCCAACGTAAAAGAGAATTCTGAGAACGACCACTATTGTTGCCGCTGGCGCGAGTGGGCTAAATGCATCCACCATACTCATCTTTGGGAATGTAAAATCTATTCCAAATGATTTCAAACTCATACCCACAATACAAAATCCAAGTCCAAAAAATCCCAAAACGATCATCGCGCGCGTTGCGTCTTCGAAAATAACCCTGGTCCAATTCCGTCTGAAAGCGTCTTTTAATGCTTTTACTACGGCGAACGCAACAAACAGTTGAAGAATTCCTAGAACTATCGCTAGCTTGAGAAGTGGTAGTGGATTTTTAGTCGGGTCTGACCAAATCGCTGGGATTGTTGGACCAAACAGACTACCTGTCAGGATTCCAACTACAATCGCACATATTCCTCCAATTGCTAACATTATTCTGACATCTTTCGGGAACGCTTTTGCTATCCAAAAACCCGACATCATGAAAATTGCTAACAATGCACCATACCCTGCGTCACCTAGACAAACTCCAAAAAATACAGAAAAGCTTATCGTCAAGAACGGAGTTGGGTCGACTTCATCGTGGCGCGGCATCCCATACATTCCCGTTATGAACTCAAAATCTCTGACGACAGGTGGGTTTTCGAATTTGCTCGGTATCTGCTCTACCTCATCTTTCGACGGCTCATGGATGTAGAATATGCATTTTCCATGAGTGGTTTTTGTGAATATCGATTCTAATCCGGCCGCTTTTTTGGCTGGTGTCCATCCTTCGATCAAAACTGCGGCATCTGTATATCCAAAGCTCGAACAAGCTTTTAATCGTTCCTCCCGGATTTCGAGAAGCTCTACCCAACGACCGACTTCTGGGGCCCAAGACTTTGCCAGCTTTGCTATTTCCTGCTCAACTTTGGCCTTCTGTTTTTCCAAGTTTGCGAGTTGCCGTTCCAATTGCTCCATAGCCCTACTGGGTGTAACAAATACTTGCGGTAGCTCGAGCGATTCTATCTCAAACCTGTAAAGCACAGGCGCCAGCTTTGGTTGATCCCTCGACCTGCAAACTATGATTACGGTTCTCTTCTCACGTTTTCCGAGAACTTCGAAGAAAACTTTCTGAGACAATGCCTCCTTAACAGCCATCGAGAGCTCCTTGATCTTCTCTTTCGAGATATGGCCAACATGAACGTAAAATTCTTCAGTTGAGCGAAGGTACTGAAGCGAGAATTTTACATCTAGAACGTCTTTCAGCGCCTCTTTTTGGGCGAGCAACTTTTGCTTCTCTATCGATATTTCTTTGCGCTTAGCTTCCAACGCTGTCAACTTTGGCTCGAGTTTTTCTAGAGTTTTCTTTGCCGCTTTCACCATTTGGTCATGCGGGAGCTCTTTGGTCTCAATCGAACGTTTGATTGGCTGGGGTCCCAAAATTGATTGAATTTCTTTGAATTTAGTAAGCAATCTGAAAGTATCGTAAAAATCATCACCCAGCTCCTTCCTCACAAACTCTGGCTGGATGGTTTCTCTTAACTGAACTATTCCTGCTTCGTGCAGTTGCGATACCACATCATCGCGCGCGCTTTGTAGAATGACAGCTTGAAATTTCTGCATCCTGGCGGTTTTAAACACACTATCACCGAGTGATAGCTTTTAGTGTTAGCTCAGCTGCTTCTTTACGTCGCGCCTTGAGTTTTTTCTCCAGCGCTTGATCTCTCTTGCGCATGGTCTGAAGCTGCTTCTGAACATCTGCCTGCGCTTTCCTTCTAAAATCCTCAATAACTTTTTCAGATTTGATTCGTACACTTGACTTGGATTTTTCCTTTATCTGAGCTGCTTCCTTTCTAGCATCTTCGAGGATTTTCTCAGCTTCCCTCTTCGCCGCCTCGATCTTTTCCTTCGCCTTGTGCTCGGCTTCAAAAATCGCGCGAAGGTCTTCTTCCACCACTCATCTGCCTCCAAATGACCACATATTTTTAATCGACACCGCTCATAAACATTCTGTTGTCCTCGCAATTCATAAAAGCAAAGCAACTATATTAGTGCTGGTGCAAATTTGGGCAAAATAGTTCGAATCACTGGGCCTGTCGTCATCGCCAGCGGGATGAAAGGCTCGGAGATGTACGAACTCGCGCGCGTCGGCGAGCAAGGTTTGATTGGAGAAATAATTGGACTGACAGGAGACCGTGCAACCATCCAAGTCTACGAAGAAACATCTGGAATAAGACCGGGAGAAAAAGTTGAAGGTACTGGAAAGCCGCTATCAGTAGAACTTGGGCCGGGGTTGATCGGTGCGATATACGATGGTACTCAACGACCACTCGACGTAATCAAGCAAAAGACTGGAGATATGATAGCTCGAGGCGTCTTCGCGCATCCCTTGCCCCGCGACAAAAAGTGGGAATTTGTGCCAAAAGTGAAGAAAGGAGACGATGTCGTCGGTGGGGATGTGCTGGGCACCGTCAAAGAAAGCAAGATTGTGGAGCACAGAATCCTCGTGCCGCCGAGCGTCAGTGGCAAGGTCGCCGACATCGCTGATGGGTCCCACAAGGTCGAAGATATTGTGGCTACTGTAGAAACCGCTCATGGTAAAGAGAAAATTCCAATGATGCAAATCTGGCCGGTTAGGTTGGCGAGGCCTTTCAAGGAGAAACTTGACCCGTGCGAGCCCCTGATAACCGGACAGCGCGTCGCGGATACGTTCTTCCCCGTGGCCAAGGGCGGAACGGTCGCTATACCGGGCGGATTCGGCACTGGGAAGACCGTTTTCCTTCAACAAATTGCGAAGTGGGCCGATGCCGATATCGTTACATACGTAGGGTGCGGCGAACGCGGCAACGAGATGTGCGATGTGCTCGTCCACTTCCCGCAGCTCAAAGATCCGCGGACTGGTGAATCTCTGATGGCGCGAACTGTGCTGATAGCTAACACCTCGAACATGCCAGTCGCAGCTAGGGAAGCGAGCGTTTATACTGGCATCACCATTGCGGAGTATTTCCGCGACATGGGATACAACGTCGCACTGATGGCGGACTCCACATCGCGGTGGGCCGAAGCGATGCGCGAAATATCGGGTAGACTCGAGGAGATGCCCGGCGAGGAGGGTTTCCCCGCTTATCTAGCATCGAGGCTGGCTGAATTCTATGAGAGGTCTGGTCGAGTGCGGACCTTGGGTAGCGATGAAAGATTCGGCTCCGTCACTGTGTTGGGCGCCGTTTCTCCGCCAGGTGGTGACCTCTCTGAGCCTGTCACCCAAAACACGCTGCGGATAGTAAAGGTCTTCTGGGCCCTCGACACCGGTCTGGCGGACCGCCGCCACTTCCCAGCAATCCATTGGCTGACGAGCTACTCGCTGTACGTGGATGCGATAAAGGACTGGTGGAAGCAAAAGCTCGGGGAGGATTGGAAGGCGTTGCGGACGACGGCTATCGAAATGCTCCAAAAGGAAGCACAACTAGAGGAAATAGTTCGCCTAGTTGGCCCGGATGCGCTGCCTGAGCAAGAACGCGCAGTTTTGGAGTCAGCTAGGATGATGCGCGAAGATCTGCTGCAACAGTTCGCGTTCCACGAGGTGGACACGTATTGCCTCGTCGAAAAGCAGATCGGGATGCTCAAGCTAATACTCAAATTTTATGAAAATTCACTAGAAGCCGTAAAACGCAGCGTCCCGATAGAGGAGGTCAAGAAGCTTCCGATAAAGGACGAAATTGCTGGCATGAAACGAATCACACCAGAAAAATTCCAAAAGGAATACAAAGCCATGGAAGGACGCCTCGAAAAACAATTCCTTGAACTCATACAAACTAAAAAAGCGCCTACAGGTGGTAAGGTTGAGCGAAGCCATGAAGAGTAGGGAATATCTGACCGTCGGCAAGGTCTCTGGGCCGCTGATGATCGTCGAAGGTGTAAAGGGTGTGGCCTACGGCGAAGTTGTCGAGATAGTGACCCCTAGCGGTGAAACCAAGCGTGGCCAAGTGCTAGATGCCTACGAAGATCGGGCCGTCGTTCAAGTCTACGAAGGCACGAGCGGCATAGACACGATGCAAACTCGGGTCAGATTCACAGGCGAAACTATAAAGCTTGGAGTTGGTCTGGAGTTGCTCGGCAGGATATTCAGCGGTAAAGGGGTGCCGATCGACGGCGGACCTAAACCTATATGCGAAGATGAATTGGATGTCCACGGGGCGCCAATAAACCCGTCGGCACGGGAGTACCCAAGCGAATTTATTCAAACTGGCGTCTCCGCCATCGATGGAATGAACACACTTGTGCGTGGACAAAAACTTCCCATCTTCTCTGGATCTGGCCTGCCACACAATGAACTGGCAGCTCAGATAGCGAGGCAAGCTAAAGTTCTTGGTGAAGAAGAAAAATTTGCAGTGGTTTTCTGCGCCATGGGGATAACCCACGAGGAGGCAGCTTTCTTCATCAAAGATTTCGAGCGAGCGGGGGCACTCGAGCGAGCTTCGCTGTTTCTAAATTTGGCGAACGATCCAGCTATCGAGCGAATCTTGACGCCCCGGCTCGCACTGACAACCGCCGAGTATCTAGCCTTTGCACAAAACATGCATGTACTCGTCATCCTGACCGATATGACGAACTATGCCGAGGCGCTGAGGGAGATATCTGCCGCTAGGAGCGAGGTGCCCGGAAGGCGGGGTTACCCCGGGTACATGTACACAGATCTGGCGACAGTATACGAGCGAGCGGGCAGGATAATCGGAAAGAATGGCTCGGTTACACAGATGCCGATCATCACCATGCCAGGCGACGACATCACACACCCGATACCAGACCTCACTGGCTATATCACGGAAGGGCAGCTGGTCATGGACCGCGAACTTCATCGAAAAGGGATATATCCACCAATCAACGTGCTGCCATCGTTGTCAAGGCTGATGAAAGATGGCATAGGGGCCGGCCACACGCGAGAGGACCACAGCGACGTCTCGAACCAACTCTACGCTGCATACGCCGAGGGCAAAGATCTGCGCGCCCTCGTGGCAGTCGTCGGGGAAGAAGCTCTGACCGATCGCGACCGCAACTACTTGGAGTTTGCAGATAGATTCGAGCGCGAGTTCATCAACCAGGGCAAGGACGAAAACCGCGCGATAGAGTCCACGCTGGACCTCGGTTGGGAACTTCTGCGGATGCTACCGGAAAGCGAGATGAAAAGAATAGATCCAAAATTCATCTTCAAATATCTGCGGCCCAGCGAGTGAAACGATCGTTTTAGTTTTATTCCTCTTTACCGACATCTGTTCTTATCACTGGGGGTTCCTTGATCACTTTTAAGATTTTCTGCGCCAACTCCTCGCCCTTTTCAACTGGGATGTTGACGCCTTTTCGCGTGAACCCTTTGTAGTTCGGCGTGTCGATCCAAGTCCTTATGTCGAGGGTGTCCATATTCTCAAACTTGGCATGCTGGATAACCACTTTTTTACGCTCACTTATTACCAGTTCCTCCATCAAATCACCTATAATTCGTTCATTTTGTGCACATATTTAGCTACCTTTGAAACGAGCTAGATACATGCCATTTTGCGGGCTAAAAATGCGCTCGGAACTCAAAATCTTCATCATGAAATCAGATTAGCCAGGCTCGTCATCGCGCATTGTGATTTTTTGCTGGATCCAATTTAACTTTTACGGTAATCTGTTCAGCGAATTTTCACACGTGTGAAAACGATTAAATATACAGATGTCTATTATCACCCGTGTGATAAAATGGATATCCTATTTACATGGGACATTCGCAAAGCCGCAGCAAATAGAAAGAGGATGTTCTACAACAAGCTCTTTGGCTTTGGTCACGCAAAAGTCGGAAAAGCCCACCGATATCCCGGTGTGTTGGAACAAATTCCTAGAAAGTCTTGGAAACGTGTAGGCGGCTCGGTCTACGTAATCGAAGAAAAATACGCTAGTGGACTTGGGAGATTGCTCAAAAATTTTGAAGATGTACTTGAATGGCATGAGTTCAAAATAATTCAAAAGATGTAATTATCACACGCGTGATAAAACAATTGCCAGTGAGCACGTGAAAAAATTACCAAAAATTGTTATAGAACACTTGGAACCAACGCTCAGCGCTTGGTTGCTGTTCGAATACGAAAATGCTTCCAAGATATTTAAGAAAAAAGTTTGGTTCACGAACGTCAAGAACAAGAGCATCCAGAAAAAATTGAAAAAATTGGGAACAATCAGACAGCAAAGTGTGTTGAAAATTTTTCCCCATGAAAAACTTGTGATCTTGGATCCGCGCGCGAAAAAGACTTTGATGCCAGATGATCTCAAAGGCGCTATTGTGGTGATAGGCGGCATCGTGGGAGAACATCCCGCACGCGGCAGGACAAAGATCCTACTCACCTCCAAGGCCCAGAAAGCCAAGACGAGGAATCTCGGCCGCGAGCAATCCACGATAGATGGCGCGGCCTACATCGTCAAAGCGATCATGGAGGGTAAAAAAATTTCCTCGATCCCCACCAAGCGTGGGCTGATTCTCAGGGTAAAACTCAAACCGAGCGGCGTGTACGAGGTGGAACTGCCATACGTGTATCCCCTTGTAAATGGCTCGCCACTCATCTCAAAAAAACTTTCAAGATATCTAACCGGGACCCAGAGCCCGAAAATCATTTGATTCCCGAGCGAGCGTTTGTTACATACATAACAACTGTCGCGCCGGTAATCATTCTGCTATCTTCTCGGCCTTCCCGTGCACCCGTTTGTACTTTTCTTGATGATTCTTCAAAAACTCCTGCATGAGTTCTACCGCGCGCTTCTTGCAATCGCCGCATATGAGTTCCCCGGACTTGCAAGCCTTGCGTAGCTCCAGCAGCTTCTCGTCGTCTGGCACTAGGTGGTAGGTGTATATGCCGAAGACGACGCATTTGTCCGGGTCACCGCCCAGCTTGCGCTGCTCCTTGGCGGTCGGCTGCCCACCCGTGAACGCGTCCTTTATTTTTCGGTCCACTTCGCCCGGCTTGTCCGTCAAAAATATCGCGGTTTCCGGCTTGCTGCTCGACATCTTCTCGCCGGTCAGGCCCGGGAGGAGCCGATGATAGGTTGAGGAAGGCAACACGAACTTGAACTGATCGTGAAATCTGGCTGCGACATCGCGGGCGAGCCTGATGTGCGGGTCTTGGTCAACTCCCACTGGGATTACCGTCGGCTTGGGGCCGCCGAACTCCTCGAGCTGTGGGTGTAAAATATCAGCGACATCGACCATAGGGTAAAAAATGTGGGCGATGTTTGATTCTCCCGCAAAACCGTAGATCGCGCGCATCTCGCTGAAGTTCACTTTCTTCGCCAAGGTGAATGCAAGATGTCGAACGGCGTCGCTCTTTGACTGGAAGTACACATGACACCTGCTCAAGTCGAGACCCAGAGCCAAAAAATTTGTCAGGTACTCGTCAATCGCTATCTTCCTTGCCTCATCAAACGATACGCCGCGCGCTGAGTAAGCTTCGAGATCCGCGATGCACAGAAAGATGTCAGCGCCCTTCTCCTGGTACCATATCAGCTGGTCCACGACGAGTTTGTGGCCTAGGTGCATGCGGCCGCTCGGCATTAGCCCAGTCATCACCACGTATTTTTTGCGGTGAAGCATGGCGTCGAGGACCCTACGAAAATCTCTATGCCCGAAGATTATCTTGCGACGCATGAGATAGTGTGGCTCTTGGATATCTGAAAGCAAGGACTCGAATGGCTGGATGCCAAACTCCTTTAGCAGCTTGGCATAGTCCTCCGGTATGACTGCACTCCACGGGTCTATCCTCATCGGCATGTCATGGCCTCTCTCTGGCGAGGGAGTAGTATGTCACATCTCCCTCATCATCAACGATGGCGAAAAGTATGGACTTTTTAACGCTGTGCGCGAGCCTTACCGCCCGCGCCATGTCGGTAGAAGAGAGACGCGCGCTCTCGGGTATCGCGTGCACCAAAAACTTGGAATGGGTCTCACCTGGCTTCTCCCCGCGCTCGTAGACGCGGAAGTGAGCGCCGAACTTCAGGCCAGTCTTGATGATGTAGCCCCTCGATCTGAGGTCGGCGTAGACTGGATATTTGAGCATCATATCGGGGTCATGTTTCGATAGCATCCCTGAAAGCTGCCTAAATTTGATCTTCTCCCCACTCTCGCGGTCGAGCACTCTGATCTTGCCGCTCTCCAGCAGGTAGAGGGCCTCGATCGGTGCAAGCTGGAGCTTCCCCCCGCTCAACGGCTTGCCGAAGGCGCCCCGCTGGTAGAGCTGATTCGCCTGCGCCTCCTCCCAAACCATTATCTTGTCCTTGTACAGGTATGCATCGACGACGGGAATTTCGGCCTCCATGCCGTCCCCCCGTTAAACTAGCCAGTGCTCATTAAGAAGTTTGCTGTGGCCCAACCGAGCTATTTAAATAAATGATTTACATAATTAATTGTGAGGCTGGCATCGGTAATCGCGCTAATACCGGGCGGCGCAGCCGAGACGATGGCGAAAACTAGTAACCGAAGCAAAAATTCTCTTTGCGAATGTGGTGTCACCTCCAGCGTTAGTCTATGCGGTTGCCCGCCTGGTATTACTGACTTCTTAAATTTTTTGTTACACGTGTAACAAACAAAAATAGGAACGGGGTGGTGGGGTCGCCGAGATTTGAACTCGGATTTGCAGGTTTCTCTAGCACAGCTCCAGTAGGTCATCATCCTTACGTCAGCAGACCCACGATTGCCACTGGAGCCTGCCGTGCTAGCCAAGTTACACTACGACCCCACGAGACAAATTCGGGATTGCTTCGATAAAAAACTTGCCGAATGTGCGCCAACGACGGCGATTGCTAATCCACCCCATTTAAGCAGACGAATTGACAACCGCGTCGGCACCTTGGCACCGCAAAGGGACACTTCTCAAGCGATCCGACATATCGTCGACATTTTGGGCAGATTACCTCTTTGGCTCAACCGACCTCATAAATGCGCAACTTGAATTAGTAAAAGGGGTTTTTAACCTTCTGTTGCTACTTCTTGCGCTTCGATCCCTCCACTATTTCGTCCCTTTTATAAAGATGGACGCTGAAATACTAACTGGTAAAAAAATGGTTCATGTATCTGTAAGCATCAACTACATCTCGGCTGAAAAATTTTGGGAGCAAGAGAAGCCGGCGCCATCTGGAGTACACATCTCCACCAACGTCAACATCATGGGCGTGGAGCAAAGAGGGGAGGCGCTCGCGGTACCCTTCGTCGTCACAATCAGCTACATGCCATCCGTCGCACAGATAAGCTTGAAAGGTCAAGCGGTTGTGTCCGGCGAAAAAGCCGAGCTCGAGCGGCTCCAAAGCGATTACAAAAACCAACGCGCCCCGCCACCGCAACTGCTCCAATCGATAACGAACGTCTCACTCATCGAAGCCACTATTCTCTCGCGGACGCTGAACATCCCCCCACCTATCCCACTGCCAAGCTTACCGCCACCACAAAAACCTGAAAAAGGGGAGCGGCCGAGCTATGTCGGATGAAATAGCCTATTCACCACCACGACGTGAATTACCAGAGGCGCCGAAAAATTTTGGTATACTTTTAATTGGAGTAATGCTCTGTATCGTCGGCGCGCTACTGATAAATCAGGGCATAGACGCCGCAAAGGTCGTCGGTTATCGGATGGTGCTCAGCATGGGGCTTTTAGCTGCCGGGGCGATGCTTATCCTTACCGGCGTGAGCCATGTATGGCCAAGAAACCCTGTAGCGAACGCGACACTCTTCATCGTCGGAATACTTTGCATGGTAGGGAGTGGTGCTATCATCGCTGGAAATCTTAGCGACGCGGCCTACGCGACTGTCCTAACGCTTATAGGCATAGCACTCATTGTCGCTGGAGTGAAGGTGACCGCTCAGTCTTGGAAACGGTTCTACAGGTGAATAAAAAACGGACCCGGCGGGATTTGAACCCGCGCCACCGGCTCCGGAGGCCAGCGTCCTTTTTGGGCTTTTTGCTATCCAAGCTAGACTACGGGTCCACCATCTATTGTGAAACGAGGATAATTAGCATTATCGACTTCAAATTCAAAAATAAAAAATCCCGACGCTCGTGCCATTCAGCGCCGAGATCTATTTCTTCACGCCTAGCGTACCGATGAGGGCTAACACGGCACCGACGAGGCATGCCCAGAAGCCGTACGAAAGGTTACCCAAATTTCCAAATCCTACGTCTGCTGCGGCCCATATCCAACCCAAGATAGCCACAAGCCCGCCGATCGGAACCAAGTAGCCAACGCCCTTTACCGTGCTCACCAATGCAACAAGAGCGCCAATTAGCGCTAGGATCCCGCCCAACAAGATGACGTAAGGATAGCTCACTGCCGCCGTCAAATCCCATCCTGATATGTTGATGCCGAGCACACTCTGCCACGGTAAGAACACTCCAACCGCCGCTATTATGCCGCCGATCAAACCGATGACCAAAAGAGTTTTCTTTTCCATATATTTCACCTCCTTTTCGCCACATTTCAGACAATCTTACTTTAAAACAGATTATATTTAAACTTAACGCTAAAAAAATGTTTTAAACAAATTTTGAGCTGTTAAAGCTCTTTTTTATCAAATCACGGCCATTAAAACTGAAATAAATTTTTAAGTAATATTCACATTGCCCCCAAATCTAAACATTAATTTTGAGTGAACACAATCTCTTAGCTGGGCCCGTAGCCGAGCCTGGATAAGGCGTCGGCCTTCGGAGCCGAAGATCGTGGGTTCGAATCCCGCCGGGCCCGCCATAAACCTTTTTCTTGAGTGTGCACTATCTCTGTAGGGGTTGAACTTGAAGGCCATCCTGTTCATCGGCGACGGCATGGCGGACCGTCCAGTCGCGGTGCTCGGAAATCGCACGCCACTCGAAGCCGCGAGAAAACCAAACATGGATGAAATCGCGAGGCGCGGCATCTCGGGTGAGATGTACACCATCGCACCTGGCGTTCCGCCTGGGAGCGACACAGCACATCTAGCGTTGCTCGGATACGATCCTTACGAGGTCTACACTGGCAGGGGGCCATTCGAGGCCGCTGGAGCCGGCATAGACCTGCGGCCGGGGGACATCGCCCTCCGCGCCAACTACGCCACCGTGGATGACGCTCTCGTCGTCAAGGACAGACGAGCCGGACGCATCCAGGGGACGAAACCGCTCACCGATGCCGTAGGGCAGATCAAACTTTCGGGTGCACAATTTATCTTTAGAAGTACTGCCGGTCATAGAGCCGCCTTGGTCCTGCGGGGGGCGGGTTTATCGTATGAGGTCACGGACTCGGATCCTCACGAGATCGGAAAAAAAGTTCTTCAGGTAAAACCTCTCCTTCGACCGTCCGAGGATATGGAGTTGGCACGTGCGATCTTAGCGGGAGGCGTGCGCAAGTATCTTGGGCGGAGGCGAGGTGCAGCTAAGACAGCAAAATTGCTCAACGATTTCTCGCGCAAATCTTACGAGATTATAAAAAATCACCCCCTCAACAGAGAGCGTGTGATGAAGGGATTGCTCCCGGCGAACTACATACTGCTTCGCGGCGTCGGTATCGCGCCCCACCTCAAACCATTGCAAGAGAAATTCGGCATAAAGGGCGCATGCGTGGCTGCCGCCGCTTTGGTGAGAGGGGTATGCAGGATGGCTGGCATGACTGTCATCGACGTCCCCGGAGCAACCGGCAGCGTGGACACTGATCTCAACGCCAAGCGCGAGGCTGTGCTACATGCACTCGAAACGAACGATCTCGTGGTGTTGCACGTCAAAGGTTTCGACGAGGTGAGCCATGATGGAAACGCTCCTGCAAAAGTTCAGTTCATCGAGCGCGTCGATACTATGCTAGGCTCGCTCATCGGCGCTGCGGATTTCATCGCCTTGGCCATAGACCATACGACACCTGTCAGCGTACGCGAACATACGGGCGACCCAGTGCCCGTGGCGATAGCTGGTCCGGGGGTACGCGCGGACGATGTTTCGGTCTACAGCGAGCGCGCCGCTACGGAGGGTGGTTTGGGTAGAATTTTGGGCAAGGAGCTATTGCCGATCCTAGTCGATCTCATGGGGCAGAGCAAAAAATTTGGGGCTTGATTATCCTAGTATTCTTGAGGCTCTAGCTGCCAAATCGCTTTCGTGGGACAAACTGCGATGCATTTGCCTTCAGAAGTGCAAGCATCCGCATCGACCAACGCCGCCTTCCTTCTGACAAGTTTCAGGGCCTTTGCGGGACATATCACTACACAACGCTCGAGATCTATTTTCGGTGCGAGTTTTTTCGACATGAGTTCACACCTCAATTTAACGGAAGTTCGACCACGATATGAATATTTCATCGTTTAAATAGGGACTTCAACTTGCTCGGCCCGACCACGCCGCGCTCTGTCACGATCGCAGTTATCAAATGAGCTGGGGTGACATCGAACGCCGGGTTGAGGACCCTTACTCCCTTTGGGACCAATCTTTTTCCGCCGATGAATTGTACTTCTTGAGGATTGCGATGTTCTATTTGTATTTTCTCACCCGTAGGTGTACTCATGTCGATACTCGTGGTTGGGACGACGACGTAGAACGGCACGCGATGCTGCCTCGCGAGAACTGCTACGGTGTAAGTTCCAATTTTATTTGCGACATCACCGTTCGCTGCTATCCTATCTGAACCCACCATGACCAAGTCGACTAACCCCTGCTTCATGACATGACCAACCATGCTGTCTGTTATCACAGTGACAGGAATTCCATCGCGTTTTAGCTCCCATGCTGTCAAACGAGCTCCTTGGTACAGTGGGCGGGTCTCTGTAGCTATTACTTTTACACGTTTGCCCTGATCTCTGGCGGCGCGTATGGCCCCCAAGGCTGTGCCGTAGTCGACGCACGCGAGCGCCCCCGCGTTGCAGTGCGTGAGCACCGTAGCTCCATCTTTTATAAAACGCGCGCCGTTTTTACCTATATTTTTATTAGTTCTGATATCTTCCTCCGCAATTTTTTGTGCCTCCATTACCACAGCTTTTGTCACCTCACGAACTCCGCCCTTGGTTTTCAGCGCAACTTTCAACACGCGATCGACGCCAACGAAAAGATTTACGGCCGTTGGCCTAGTTCGACGAATTTTTCTAGCCGCATGATTCAGCTCACGCAATAAAACATCCTTGGTTTTTGCTCTGCTGTTCAACGCGGCCACGGCAAGAGCCATCGCCGCAGCTACGCCAAGCACTGGTGCGCCTCTCACTTTCATCTCTTTGATGGCCCGGGCGATTGAATCGACGCTATCGCATCTTATGAACTTCAATTTTTCTGGTAGAAGAGTTTGATCTATCAAAATCAAACTTTTTCCACGAAGTTCTAGGGTGCGCATTTTTTACCTCTTCCTCAATCGCATACTTCTCTGAACATCGTACGCTAAAAGCAGAAGGCCGAGCACTAGTCCTCCCCACGCGAGCCATGGTCTGTACTCGCTGATCATCGCAACCTGAAATCCGATAACTAAAATGCTCCAAACTATCAG
>Ga0315268_10000461_pt1 | contig 47868 bp, 39 predicted proteins | sample C1_top_MG_FD_204535 | JGI IMG/M metagenome (GOLD analysis project Ga0315268, IMG submission 204535) | Sediment microbial communities from Yellowstone Lake, YNP, Wyoming, USA - C1_top | ecosystem: Environmental > Aquatic > Freshwater > Lake > Sediment | place: USA: Wyoming | collected 2017-08-01 | reverse complement strand
GCACCGTCGTGGCCATGGCACACCTCCTGGTGGTGATGTGCCTGCTATTATATCTCAGTTGTCAAGGTGCTGCGGGTTCACCGTTTGGTACCCCGCCAATTTTGCGCAAAAATTGGGTGTCAGGTCTGTCAGGTCTGTTGCTCATTCTACCTGTTAAGCTCCCGGATGTCAAGCAGGTGTCCTTTGCCACCATGCAACAAGAAAACCACAGAGGCACGGAGAGCACGGAGAGAATAACTTCAAGACTCTGTGTCCTCTGTGCCTCTGTGGTTCAAGAACCCTTTTCTGGCACCGCCCGCGGCAGCCAGGCGGCCAGCAGCAGCGTTGCCAGCAATGCCACCGCCGCGCCGAACAGGAAGGGCGCCGGCGCCCCAAAGCCGCCCCACGCACCGATACCCTGCCACAGCACACCGGCGATCACCGAAGCCGGAAAGTCCAGCAGGCCGATCACGGCGTTGTACGTACCGTAGGCCGTGCCGCGCACCGCCTCTGGCACCAGGTCGGCGATGAGGGCTTTGGTCGTGCCGTAGGCCAGGCCGTAGTACAGGCCGTACAAGGCGTACAGCAGCCACACCTGCCAGCCGGACCGCGCCAGGCCAAAGCCCAGGTAGACAGCGGCATACATCAGCCACCCGCCGACGATAATCCCCCGCCGTCCGATGCGGTCGGAGAGCGAGCCAGCGGGGGTGGAGATCAGGGTGTACACCAGGTTAAATGTCGCCAGCATGCCCAGCACGCCGAGCACGCTCAGCCCACGCTCCTGGGCGCGTAGCACCAAAAAGGCATCAGACGAGTTCCCCAGCTCAAACAGGCCAACGATGAGCATGAAGACCACGAAAGGCCGGCCCAGCGAGCGGAAGGCAAACTTGGGGACCTGTCGTTGGCCGGTGATGGGCACCTCTTGGGCCCCCAGGGCCAGGGCCAGCACGGCCAGCACCGCCGGGATCAGGCTGATCAGCACCACGGTGCGGAAGGTGCTCGCCCCTAGCGCCGCGGCGTTGGCCTGCGCCAGCCAGACCACGCCCAGGGCGATGAGCAGGCCGAACATCGCCCCGGCTGTATCCGCCGCCCGCTGAACGCCAAAGGCCAGGCCGCGCTGTTGCTCGTTGCTGGAATCGGCGATCAGGGCATCGCGCGGCGCCGTGCGGATACCCTTGCCCACGCGGTCGGCCCAGCGTACACCGGCGACCATCTCCCAACTGTTGGCAAAGTAGAAAAACGGCTTGGCCAAAGTCGAGAGGCCGTAGCCCGCCACGGCCAGCCACTTGCGGGAACGCAGCTTATCGGAGAGCCAGCCAGAGAACACCTTGAGCAGGCTAGCCGTGGCCTCTGCCACACCCTCAATCAGACCGATGACGCTGGTCTTGACCCCCAGCACGTTGGCCAGAAAGAGGGGCAGGATGTTCAGCACCATCTCGCTGGAGACGTCCATCAAAAAGCTGGTGATGCTGGTGGCCCACACGTTGCGGTGCAGGGCCTGAGTGCCAAACCTGTCAGGTTTCGGAGACCTGACAGGTTTGTTAGTTTGCGCGCCTGTAGTCATGTAACCCCCTTCAAACCTGGCGAAGGTTCCGGAACCTTCGCCAGGTATCCGCGTGCATCTGCGTTCATCCGCGTCCACAAAGTAGCGCGGTTTTCATGCGTTTCAGCGCCTCGGTCAGCGTGGCGCGGGGGCAGGCGAAGTTCAGCCGCACGAAGCCCTCGCCACCCCGGCCAAAGGTCGCCCCATCGTTCAGGGCCACCCGGGCCTGCTTCAGGAAGAACTCGTGCGGATTGCCGGGGAGGCCCGCCTGGCGACAGTCCAGCCAGGCCAGGTAGGTGCCCTCTGGCTTGACTATGCTGATGCCGGGCAGGTGCTCGGCGACGTACTGGAGGAGAAAGTCGCGGTTGCCCTCCAGGTAGCGCAAGACCTCGTCCAGCCAGGGCTGGCCGTGGCGATAGGCGGCCAAAGCAGCGGTGTAGCCCAGGATGTTCGGCCAGCCCACCAGGTCGGCCCGGGCGGCATTGAACTTGTGGCGTAACTCCGGGTTCTGGATGATGGCCACCGAGCAGTAGAGTCCGGCGATGTTGAAGGTCTTGCTGGGGGCCATTAGCGTGATCGTCCGGTCGGCGATCTCTGGGGCCAGGGAGGCGATAGGAATGTGCTGGCTGCCTGAGAACAGCAGGTCGCAGTGAATCTCGTCGGAGCAGATGACGATGTCGTGGCGGAGGCAGAGCTCGGCCAGGCGCTCCAGCTCGTCACGGCGGAAGACGCGCCCCACCGGGTTGTGGGGATTGCACAGCAGAAAGACGCGCGTCCGCTCGGTGATGGCGGCGGCAAACAGGTCGAAATCAATCTCGTACTGGCCATCCGGACGGCGGGTCAGCTCCATCTCGTTGGCAGCTAGGCCACAGTTGGCCGGGGCGTGCAGGATGGGCGGATAGACCGGGGTCTGTACCAGCATCCCCTCGCCGGGAGAAGCCACGGCGCGGGCGGCCAGGTTGAAGCCGGGCACAACGCCAGGCGTGAAGACCAGGTCCTCGGCGGACACCAGCCAGCCGTAGAGCCGGGCCAGCCGCTCGACGATGACCTCGCGTAGCTCCGATGGGGCCAGGCAGTAGCCGAACACGCCGTGCGCCACGCGCTGCTGCAGGGCCTGGATCACCGGCTCCGGGGCGCGGAAGTCCATGTCCGCCACCCACAGGGGCAGCACGTCCGCATCGTAGACATACCACTTCAGGCATTCCGGGGCTCGCCGGTCAATGAACTGGTCAAAGTCGCTCATACTTACCTCACTACGGCTTGTCCAGCACTTGCGCCAGGGCAAACAACTCCGGGTCGATGGGCTTTTGGCGGCCCACTACCCGGGCCAGCGGGGTGGTGGTCACGCGGTTATCTATCATGCCCACCAGCACGCCCGTCTCGCCGCGGGCGAAGGCGGCCACTGCCCCCGCGCCGAGGCGGGAGGCCAGCAGCCGGTCGAAGGCCGTGGGCGCGCCACCCCGCTGCACATGGCCGATGATCGTCGTGCGCAGCTCAAAGCCCAGGCGCTCCTGGTGCTGGCGGAAGTAGGCCGCCAGGGCTTCGGCGTTGTAGCGTGCCCCCTCGGCCACGACGACCAGGGCGTGCGATTTGCCCATATCGTGGGCGGCGCACAAGGTCTGGGCCACTTCCTCGGGGTCTACCTCGATCTCCGGGATGACGACGAGCTCGGCGCCACCGGCCAGGCCGGCCATCAAGGCCAGGTAGCCGCACTGGCGGCCCATCACCTCCACCAGGAAGGCCCGCTCGTGGGAGGCGGCGGTGACCTTGAGGCGGTCAATGGCCTCCAGGGCGATGTTGAGCGCCGTGTCCACGCCGATGGTCAGGTCGCTGCCCACCAGATCGTTGTCAATGGTGGAGGCCACGCCGACCACGGGGAAGCCAATCTGCGCCAATTCCCAGGCCCCGGCCTGCGAGCCGTTGCCGCCGATGACCACCAGGCCATCCACGCCCTGGGCACGCAGGGTGTGCAGGGCTTTCTGGCGACCCTCCACGGTCATGAACTCGGGACAGCGGGCGCTGCCCAGGATGGTGCCGCCCTGCTGGATGATGCCACTGACCGATTGGTAGGCCAAAGACACGAAATGCTCTCCACCCTCAATCAGCCCGGCATAGCCCTGGCGCACGCCTGTGACTGCCCAGCCCCGATCCAGGGCGCAGCGCGTGACGGCGCGGATGGCCGCATTCATACCCGGCGCGTCACCGCCGGAGGTGAGAACGGCGAGGCGGTTCATGGGTTATACCTCCACAATAAGCAATCCGTTTGTCTTGATGGGGCACTCTATTGCGCAGACCACGTGTTGCGTGTTTCGTGTTCCGTTTGGGCACACCACGGAACACGCAATACGCAACACGCCCTCCATAGTCTACAATCCCGCCGCGAACTGAGCAGATCACGTGTTGCGTGTTTCGTGTTCCGTTTACGCACTACGCAAAACGGAACACGCACCACGCAACACGCCCTTCATGGTCTACAATCCCGCCGTGAAACTGGCCATCGCCTGCCGCAGGAACGCTTCGTCCGGGATGCTCAGCGGGGCGGGCGTCTCCAGGATGCGGCGGGGGATGCGCACCTGGGCCAGGTCGAAGCCCTCGCGGGTTTTGAAGGCGTTCTTGCGCTTGAGGGTTTCTGCCCCCAGGCGGGCCAGGTCATCGGCCGTCCAGTTGAAGCCGGCCAGGGCCAGGGCTTTGAGCACCGTCTCAGTGGTGTAGACGCCGCGGGCAAACAGGCAGATCACCAGGCTGGTGAGCACCTGCCGCCAGCGCTCTTCCTGCAGCAGGGCCGCGGCGATCCCCTCCGGGGTCAGCGTCTCGCCCTTACTGGCGGTCGTCTGGTCCAGGTGGTAGCCGGCGCTGTCCAGGTGGCTGTGCCGCGCCCCGGTGAGGTAGCCCAGGTGGCAGGCCGGGCCGGTGTGGTAGCCGGGCATCTCGTGGCGGCCAAAGGCCAGGGCGAACTCCGCCCCACCGTAGAGCGCGGCGGCATGCTCCACGCCGCGCCCCAGGGCCTGGTAGAACTCCGTAGGCTGGCTGACGATGCGCTGCATGGCGGCGATGTAGGTTGGGGCGTCGCCAAAGGCCAAAGCCAGCCCGTCTGTCTCTTTGGTCGTGATCAAGCCGCGCTGGAAGGCCTCGGTAGCCCAGGCCAGCACCACCCCGGTGCTCATCACGTCCAGCCCCTGCACCTCAGCCTCGTCCATCAGGCGCAGCATCCCCGGCACGTCGCCGATGCCCAACATACTGCCGGTGGCGTAAATCGGCTCATGGTCGTAGCCGATCATGGAGGTCTTGTAGAAGTACTGGTCGTGGGGGTAAGGGGTGCGCAGGGCGGCCAGGTGGATGCAGGCCACGGGGCAGTGGGCGCAGGCCACCCGCCGGCCCAGGTACTCGGCCGCCAGCCGCTCGCCGGAAATGGCCTCGGCGTGCTCAAAGCTGCCGGCTTGCAGGTTGCGGGTGGGCAGGGCCCGCACCTCGTTCAGCGGCAGGATGTTCATCGCCGTGCCCAACTCGTGGTACTTCTTCATCAGGGGCGATTGGGTCGCCGCCTGGAAAATCTCCTCGTACACTGGGCGATAGAGCTTGCGATCGGCCACGGGCAGGGAGTGGCGACCGGCGATCACCAGGGCCTTCAACTGCTTGCTGCCGAAGACGGCGCCCAGCCCCAGCCGCCCGAAGTGGCGATAGGTTTCGGCGATGACGGTGGCGTAGGTCACCTGGCGCTCACCGGCGCGGCCGATGCGCAGGATGGAGCGCGTGCCGGAGCCACTCTCCCGGTTGCGGAGCACCGTGCCCACGGTGAAACTGCTGCTCATGCCCCACAGCGCCGAGGCGTCACGAAAATGCACGTGGTCGCCATCCACCACCAGGTAAATCGGCATGGTGCTGGCTCCCCGGATGACGATGGCGCCATAGCCGGCCAGGCGCAGGGCCACGGCGCTGCGACCCCCAGCGTGGCTCTCTCCCAGGTTGCCCGTATGCGGCGATTTGAACATGGCCACGGTCTTGGAGGCCAGGGGGAACAGCCCCACCAGCGGCCCCACGCTGAGGATGATGGGATTCTGCGGCCCCAGGGGATCGGCCCCTGGCGGGCACTCCTCCTCCAGGAGCCGGATGCCGACGCCCGTCCCGCCCAGGCCAGCCTCAAACAGGTCGGCCCGCTCTTCCGTCCACGAGCGGCGGCGGGTGAGGTCAATGTAGAGCACGCGGCGCAGCGGATCGTCAGGCAGCATAAGTTACCTCCACAGTCAAGCGTAGGGCAGGCCCTTGGCCTGCCGCCAGAACAGGGCGGCGGGCGCCGCGCCCGCCCTACAGTTCTTCCAGGGCGATGACGTCGTAGGGGCAATAGGGGGCGCAATAGCCGCAGTAGATGCAAACCTGCGGCTTGTCGGTCTCATCGTTCCACAGCATGGCCCCGAAGGGGCAGGCGGCGACGCAGTTGCCGCAGGCGATGCACAGCTCCGGGCGCAGGCGCACGCCGCCGCCTTCACGCAGGTGCAGAGCGTCGGTGGGGCAGACGCGGGCGCAGGGCGGATCGGCGCAGGCGCGGCAGACCACCACCACGAACCCCCGGCGGATACCCCCCGCCGAATGCACCCAGATGCAGGAGGAGGCCAGCCCGCCCTCGCCCAGGCGCCGCGTGCAGGCAAACATACACGACTGGCACCCCACGCAGCGCTCATGATCCAGCACCGATAGACGTTTGGCCATCGTGCCTCCTTCTTTCCACTTCAAAAACCAGAATTGCTGCGGGCGGCGGGCGCCGCGCCCGCCCTACCCTTCTTCAGCATCAGGCTATTGCCACCGTCTCCACGCCCGTGTCGTGATAGCTCTTGATCACATGGGGCACACGCAGGCGAGCGTCGGTTTCGTAGAGGGCGCGCAGGGCGGGGAAGGCGCTGTTATCGGCTACGGTCAAGGCGGCTGCCTGATCCAGCAGCGCCAGGTCGGCTGGCGAAATGTCCTGCTCTTCCCTTTCAATCAGCCCCCAGATGTCCCAGGGCAGGAGTTCCATCTTGTTGAGCGCCGCCACGTCCCGCACCAGGTCGCCGCGAATGAACCACAGCCCGTGCATGTCAAAGATGCCAAACTTCTCGGCATCGGCCTGGCCGGCGCGGCACAGCAGCCAGGCCTTACCGGCGGGCAGGAAGCTATCCGCTGGCACGTCCAGGGGATCGAACTGGATGCCGAGGACCTGGCGCTGGAACTGATCAAGTTGGGCATCTACCATCACCCAGCGCTGCTCGTCGGCTTTCCAGTACTCGCACACCCAGTGATCCTCGTAGTGGTCAGGCAGGAAGTAGGTGGCAAAGCCACAGCGGGCGCGGGCGGGCACGCCCTGGTAGCGTAACATGGCGCACAGCAGGGTGGAGAAGTCACGGCACTCGCTCACCACGCGCTTTTCCAGTGGGCGGGCGACGGTCAGCGGGCGAGCGTCGAGTTCTATGATGCGCCGCAGCTTCTGCGCCACGCGGCGTATCTGTGTCTCCTGCCTGCGCTCTGGCGGGAGCTGAATGCCGTAGCGTTCGGCCCACAGCATGTGCAGCAGCAGCCCTTGCACAACCTGACAGAGGGCGGCTATGTCCGTGGGCAGACCAGCAGGCAGACTGGCCTGCTCCTGCGCCTCGGTCATCAGCCCCGGACGGGCATAGTATTCCAGGGGATCGAGGGTTGAATCAGCCATCATTAGCCTCCTGTCATGGCGAGTCCCGTAGGGGTGAAGATCGCCCGGCCCTAGAAGGAGCCGGGCTGAGTCTACGAAGCCCCCTTCGGGGCTCCTTAGCCCGCAGGGCTTCGGCATAAGCCCGGCGGTTTCAGCCCCGGGCGGGCTGGCTCCTTGCCTACTTGCTCCTTGTCTACTTGTCTACTCACTCCTTGCCGCCTGGTGTCACCTCATGGGGGAGTCGGGCACCGTGCCCGACCTACGGGCTAATGGGGGAGCCGGGCAACGTGCCCGGCCTACGGATTTAGTAAACCGTGTAGAGGAAGGACGTGACCTTGGGGAAAAGTGTATCCACCAGCAGTCGCCAGGCCGGCTTCACGTTGACGTCGGGGTAGGCGGCGCGCAGTTCCTCCACGGTGCGATAGCCGAGCAGCAGCGGGATGAAGGCCAGCGGCGGGATGTTGACGTCGCCACGCTGGGTGAAGCCCAGATTGGCCACCTCCGTCAGCCTGCCGGCCACGAAACGCAGGGCGATAGTCTCTCGATAGAGGCGCAACGGCACCTCGCGGTTCAGCCCGGCAAACGGTGAGGCAGCGAGGCGGCGCTCCAAGGCGGGGGCCAGGGCCCGCAATAGGGCAGTCATGTCGGGAACGTAGATCTGCCAGGCGTACGTGCCCAGGTCGTGGGCGCCCAGCGAGCGGGCTAGGCGCAGCAAGGTGCAGTTGTCGGGCAGGTTAAGCCGCAGGCCAGGCTTGGCGCGCCCTTCAGCCAGGGCCTTCAGGTGCCGGAGAGCGGCCAGGGCAGCGTCAAAGCTCAGGCGAGAGACCTCGTTCACCACCAACTCCTCGCCGAAGTGATGCTTAGGCAGGCGCAGGTAGCCGGCAACATGGCCCGCTGCATCCTGAATCAGCCAGTTCTCGGCCTGCATCTCTGTCCCGTCGGTGCACTTCAGCAGGTACTGCCAGATGGCTACATCGCGCCTGGCGTGGATAGCCAGGTCTTGCGCCGCCTCGTCGTAGAGGCGCAGCAAGGTGGGGAGATCGTTCAGGGTGGCCAGGCGGCAGGTGAACGCCGCCTCCGGCTGCTCGGGCACGTCCCGTAGCTCCAGGCGCAGGCCACCCTCCAGCGGCAGGGCATACTCGTAGCCGAACTGGCGATAGTAGTACGGGATGCCCTGGATATGCGACAGCAGGCAGCCGCGCTCCCGCAGCCGCTGCTGGAAGTAGCCCACCTGCGCCCGTACCAGTCCCCGCCGCCGGTAGGTCTCCAGCGTGCCCACGATGCCCATCTCGCCAGCGGGTATGTCCACACCATCGTAGCACCAGGTCCAGGGGATCAGGCACAGGGAGGAGACGACCTGAACAGTGGCTTCGTCCTCAACGAAGACCAGGTCGCGGCCCCGCGTGGCCGGATGGTGCAGGAACAGATTACACGTCATGCCGACGATGCCTGGCCCGTGGATGCTGCCATTGAATTCGGCCACGCGCCCCACATCGCCCGTATCGGCGGCGGTGCGCACGACCAAGCCATCGGCCAAGGGTTGGCGGTAGGGGGGTTCGTTTGGATCAAGCAAATTTCCTCCCAGGGGACGGGCCATTTCGGATGCGCCCTCTTGGGCACGACAGAGTCGGCCCCGACAGGCATCCCTACCCATCTCATGGAGCAATTAACCCTTGCGAAGGTTCCCAAACCTTCGCAAGGGTCAAAGGAGCACGCCGTTGTTGCCAGGCAGGGGTAAGTATAGCAACGCGGTAGGTCGGGCGCAACGCCCGACTCCCCCAAGGCGGCGGGCGCCGCGCCCGCCCTACGACTTCTAAATCGGCGGCAGGCTCTTGCGCAGGATGTCGTAATGCTCCAGGGCCAGCCCGGCGCCGACGGCCACGCACTCCAGGGGATTCTCGGCCACGGAGCAGGGCACGCCGGTCTCCCGCGTGAGGAGGGTGTCAATGTAGCGCAGCAGCGCCCCCCCGCCGGTCATGACCATGCCTTTGTCAATAACGTCGGAGGCCAGCTCTGGTGGCGTCTTCTCCAGCGCCTCGCGCACCGTGGTCACGATGGCGTCTATATTCTCGGCGATGGCTTCTGTGACCTCGCTGGAGGTGACGGTGATCGTTTTGGGCAGGCCGGCGACCTGATCGCGCCCCCGCACCTCCATCGTCAGCTCATTCTCCAGGGGCATGGCGCTGCCGATCTGGATCTTGACCTCCTCGGCGGTGCGTTCGCCGATGATCAGGTTGTACTTGCGCTTGATGTAGGCGGCGATGGCGTCGTCCAGCCGGTTGCCGCCGATGCGCGTGGAGGCGCTGACCACGATGCCGTTCAGAGAGATGACCGCCGCCTCCGTCACCCCGCCGCCAATGTCCACGATCATATTGCCGCTGGGCTGGGCGATGGGCACCTGAGCACCGATGGCCGCGGCCAGGGGTACCGGGATGAGGTAGGCCGCCCTGGCCCCGGCCTGAATAGCGGCATCGTGTACGGCGCGGCTCTCCACGCTGGTCACCCCACTGGGTACGCCAATCATCACGTCGGGCTTAAAGATTTGCAAGCGTCCGCAGACCTTGGTGATGAAGTAGCGCAGCATGGCCTCGGTAACCAGGTAATCGGCGATAACGCCGTCTTTCATGGGGCGCCGCACCTCAATGGTTTCCGGCGTGCGCCCCAGCATGGCCCGGGCGTCGTTGCCGATGGCCATGATCTTGCCATCCACGGTAGAGACGGCCACCACAGAAGGCTCGTTCAGGACGATGCCCTTGCCCCGCACGTAAACCAGCACGTTTACTGTGCCCAGATCAATGCCAATCTGCCTCTCAAACATTGTGCTCCTCTAGTTGACAGGAATTACGCAATTCCACTGCCAAGACCAGTTTTTACCGCGGAGAACGCCGAGAACGCAGAGATTTCTAAAAGTTCCTCTACGCTTTCAGGGCTCTCGGCGGTTAGTCATTTCTAGATCTAACTGCGTAAGTCCTGTAGTTGAACATCCCTTCGCTGTCTATGAAGGCGGCGCTTGCCTTACGGGCTGGTTTCCCCTAACCCGAGCCCAGGGGCCCCTGGCCGGGCATACGGCGGCGGGAGGCCAGCTTTTGGGCCACGCGCAGGCGGGCCGTGGCCCGGGCCATGGCGGCCATGGCGCGGGTGCGATCAACCTCCGCCGCGTGACTGGCCACGCGCTGCTGCGCCCGCTGGCGCGCCGCCTCGGCTCGGGCGAGGTCAATCTCTTCCGCCCGCTCAGCGGCATCGGCCAGGATGGTGACCCTGTCTGACAGCACTTCCATAAAACCGCCGGTGACGGCCAGCAGGATCTCCTCGCCGCTTTTCTTGATGCGCAACTCTCCCGGCTTCAGGGTGGTGAGCAGTGGGGCGTGGTGCGGCAAAATCCCTAGCTCCCCTTCGCTTCCCGGGGCGACCACCATATCCACGTCTTCGGCGAAGATCTGCCGCTCCGCCGTGACGATCTCTAAGCGTAGCGTAGACATGCGAACCTCTGCCTTGCTCTACAACTCCTTCGCCTTCTCTACGGCCTCGTCTATGTTGCCCACCATGTAGAACGCCTGCTCTGGCAGGGCGTCGTGCTGGCCATCCAGTATCTCCCGGAAGCCGCGCACGGTTTCCTTGATACTCACGTACTTGCCGACGCGGCCAGTAAATGCTTCAGCAACGAACATGGGCTGGGACAGAAAACGCTGAATCTTGCGCGCCCGGGCCACGGTGAGCTTGTCGTCCTCGCTGAGCTCGTCAATGCCCAGGATGGCGATGATGTCCTGCAAATCCTTGTAGCGCTGCAGCACCCGCTGCACGCCACGGGCCACCTCGTAGTGTTCCTGCCCCACGACGCGCGGGTCCAGGATGCGCGAGGTGGAGGCCAGCGGGTCCACCGCCGGGTAAATGCCGATATCGGTGAGGGCGCGGTCCAGGGCGATGGTCGCATCCAGGTGGCCAAAGGTGGTCACCGGCGCGGGATCGGAGTAGTCGTCGGCGGGGACGTAGATGGCCTGCACGGAGGTGATGGAGCCGCGCTTGGTGCTGGTAATACGCTCCTGCAGCTCGCCCATCTCCGTGGCCAGGGTGGGCTGGTAGCCCACGGCAGAGGGTAGGCGGCCCAGCAGCGCCGAGACTTCCATGCCAGCCATAGAGAAGCGGTAGATGTTGTCAATGAAGAGGAGCACGTCCTGCCCCTCCTCGTCCCGGAAATACTCCGCCTGGCACAATCCCGTGAGGCCCACGCGCAGGCGCACGCCCGGCGGCTCGTTCATCTGGCCAAAGACCAGCACCGTCTTGGCAATGACGTCGGATGCCTTCATCTCTGTCCAGAGGTCGTTGCCTTCGCGGCTGCGCTCCCCCACGCCGGCGAAGACGGAGAAGCCCCCGTGCTCGGTGGCGATGTTGCGGATGAGCTCCATGATGATTAGCGTCTTGCCCACACCGGCACCGCCGAACACGCCGACCTTGCCGCCCTTGGTGAAGGGGGCGATGAGGTCAATGACCTTGACACCGGTCTCAAAGAAGCGGCTTTCTGTCTCCTGCTCCTCGAAGGGCGGCGCCTGGCGATGGATGGGATATTGCTTCTCGCTGACGATGGGACCCTGCTCGTCAATGGGCTGGCCGATGACGTTCAGCAGCCGCCCTAGGCACGGACGACCGACCGGCACGGTGATTGGCCCACCCAGAGCCACAGCCTCCAGGCCCCGCCGCAGGCCATCGGTGGAATCCATGGCCACGCAGCGTACCCAGTTGTTGCCCAGGTCCTGCTGCACCTCCAGCACCAACTTGCCGCCGTCAGGTCGCTGAACCTCCACGGCATCGTAAATCTCTGGCAATCCCTCTGGCGGAAACTCCACGTCCACCACGGGCCCCATGATCTGCACTATCCGGCCCTTGCTGACTTTGCCCACGCCCAACCTCCCTACCAAAATGACGAAACTTGTCTGTTCTGCCTTACCGGTTGCCTCACCACAGAGGCACAGAGGACACAGAGATTTTTTATAAACATTCTCTGTGTGCTCTGTGTCTCAGTGGTGGACTTGGTTACTCCGCTACCCAAAGCACGTACACTGGGCGACCGGCCCGGTCGTAGAAGGCTTCAATGATGCGCAGGTGCTTGCCCAGCCGCTCGGCGACCTGCTGGAAGGCCGAGAAGCGTTCGTAGACCGTGTCCTCCCGGCTGTGGAAGACGTAGACCACCTTGGGGTCGCCCAGCATCTGAGCGGCCCGCCCCTCGAACAGCCCCGGCGCTTCACCGGGGAAGCCCGTGATGTCCAGTGGGTTGACCCGGCCGCCAGTCAAAAGCTGGACGCTGCTCTTGATGCCCCAGTCCACGGCCACCACCGGATCGCCACGCTGCTCCAGGTAGGCGGCCAGCTTGTAAATCCCGTCCGACCAGCGGCTCTGCCCACCGGTGACGGCAAGCTGCTGGTGGTACTGCCAGTCTACCTGCACGTCGCCCGCCACCACCGCCAGCAGCCCCAGCACCAGAACCAGCCGGAGCGCCCAACCCGCCATCACCCGGCGATCAATCGCCGGGCTAATGCTACCAAGCCCGCTGAAGCGGGCTATCGCAGGGCGATTTATCGCCCTTTGTTGTCTCAGCCCGACGATTGATCGTCGGGCGGTGGCCTGCCACCCCAGCACGACGCACAGGGCCAACACCACCTGGGGCAGCGGGAAGAGGATGAACAGGTGCGTGGCCCAGATGCCAGAGACGGTGAAGCTGTTCTGTACGGCGATGAGGACGATGAGCAGCACCACCAGGGCCAGAGGCCGCCTGTACTCTCGCTCCTTCCAGATCACCAGGGCGATGCTCCCCAGGGCAGCGACAGCGAAGGCCGGCACAGCCAGTGGGTTGCGCAGGGTCTCGCCCAGATACCAGAAGTAGCTGCCGTCCAGGAAGACCCGCAAGGCGTCCAGAGCCAGCCCCAGGTTGCGGGCCACGTCCAGGTTGTTAATGCCGTAGCTGGTAGGCTGCCGCAGGCTGCGAGTCAGCTCGGCCAGCGTGGCCCCCTGCGTCTGCAGATTGTACCACAGCAGCGGCGCCGCGCCGAGGAGGAAGGCGGCGGCCCCCAGCGTGAAGCGTGATGCGTGAAACGTGAAACGTGATGCGTGATGCGTGAAACGTGATACGTGATGCGTGATGCGTGAAACGTCAAACTTGAAACTTGAAACTTGGAACGTGAAACATACAATCCCCAGGGCGACGATCCACCACAGGAACAAGAACTTGGCCCATAGACCCAGGCCCAGCAAAAAACATCCTAATGCCCAAAGTTCCACGTTCCAGGTTCCACGTTCCATGCTGTTTAACTGGAAACTTGGAACTTGGAACGTGGAACATTTATGAAAGGCTAACAGGCTGCCTACGCTGAGCACGGTCAGCACCGAGGTGACCGTGACGCCGTTACGGCTCCAGAACACAAACGATGGGTTGATGGCCAGCAGTGCCGCCGCCAGCAGCCCCACGGCCCGCCCCGTACTCCCGCTGAACAGCGCCCGCCCCAGCAGATACGTCAGGACAATGGTCAGCGCCGAGAAGGTGATGGGCACTAATCGCACGGCCAGCACGCCCGGCCCCAGCATGGCGAAGAAGGGCAGCGCCAGGTAGGTGTTCAGCGCCCCCAGGTAGTCCATGATCATCACCGGGAGCGCCAGCCCACCTAAACGCACGCCCACCCCCCGCAATAGCTCCACCGGCTGCCCCGGCGGGCCAGCCTGACTGCCGGCGAGCAATTGCATGGTGGGCACCAGATCCAGGGCCTCGTCGGCGTAGAGGCCCGGCAGGTCAATCTGGTAGAGGCACAGGGCCAGGAAGACGGCCAGGCTCAGCAGCAGGAGGGCGGCATCCACCAGCCCCGGCCTCGCTATCCATTTCACTATTCCGTGTTCCAGGTTCCAAGTTTCATGTTCCATGTTGTTGACTTGGAACCTGGAACATGGAACTTGGAACATAACTATCGCCTGATCGCCCCGGCGCTGGTGGTAATGTCAATGAGTTCCTTGGTAATAGCCGCCTGGCGAGCCTTGTTGTAGGAAAGGGTAAGCTCGTCAATGATATCCAGGGCGTTGTCCGTGGCATTGCGCATGGCCACCATGCGCGCCGCCTGCTCGCTGGCGATAGATTCCAGGATGGCCTGGTAGATCTGCACCTCCACAAAGCGCGGCAGGAGCGCGTCCAGAACGCTGGCCGGGCTGGGCTCGTAGATGTAGTCTACAGCCGCGGGCGCTTGCTGGGCAGAGGTGTGAGAGGGCCTAGATGCCGGGGGAAGTTCACCTCTGCCCCTTTGCTCCCCTGCTCCTCCACTCCCCAGCACAGACGTGGGGATAGGCAGTAGTTGCTGCAAGACCGGCCGATGGCTCAGAGTGGAGATGAAGCGAGTATAGAGCAGGAAAACCTGATCCAGGGTTAGCTTCTCTGGGCGCTGGGGATCAATAGTGTAATCGCTGATGATCAGCCGGCCGATGGGCAGGATGTCGGCCAGGACGGGCTGGGCGCTAAGCGGCGTGAACTCAGCGATAATGTCTCGCCCGTAGCGCACCATGAAGTCACGCCCCTTGCGCCCGATAGCGATGATGCTCACGGGCTGGCTCTGCTCGAAGATAAAGTTGCTGGCCTGGCGGATGAGATCGGTGTTGAAGCCGCCACAGAGTCCCCGATCGGCGGTGATCAGCATCAGGCCCACCCGCTTGATGGGCCTTTGTTGCAGCAGTGGGTGCAATGCCTCGCCGGGCCGGGTACGGCTGGCCAGGTCTTGCAGCACCAGGCGGGACTTCTCGGCGTAGGGACGAGCAGCCAGCACGCGCTCCTGGGCGCGTCGCATCCGGGAGGCAGCTACCGTCTCCATGGCTTTGGTGATCTGTGCTGTATTACGAATGCTGCGGATGCGCCGCCGAATCTCGCGCGTTGTGGCCAAACTGTCACCTCTACGAGAGGTACGAGGGACGAGGGACGAGGGACGAGGGACTTCCACGTTCCTCGTCACTCATACCACGTCACTCACCCCCATTTCTCACCCTGTCTAGCGCTTGGGCGCCATCTCGATAGTGCGCCACTCGCTGTCCGGGCTGATCTGCAGGCCCTCCCACTGATCTAGATCGCCCGCTGGGTCGCCGGAAACGCGCTTATACACCGCCACCCACCAGGAGACGTAGTAGGAAGCCGTCTCGTTGGACGGAGGCATAAGCGTCTCAGCCTGCTTCTCGTTCGGGAACCAGAAGGTATCCTGTGTATTGTGGCCTGACCACTTGACGATCTTACCGTCCTGGCCCATGAGCCGGAAGGTGATGTGATAGTACTCGTCCTGAGCCAGTGTACCCACCGAGGTCCAGCGGAATTGCGGCTGGTAGCCTGGGCCGAAGGGGGCCTTGTCATCCGGGCTGAGCAGCTTGGGGGCCTCATATTTCTTGGTGACAGCCGGAGGCGCAGGCGGAGCAGCCACCTGCCAGGTCAGGCTCTGCGCCGGGCTGTCGAAGGGCCCGCGGTAGAGAACCGTGACGTAGCTACCACCGGACAGCGTCCCTGTCTTAGGAGCCACGGCGATGGACTCCGTGCCGGAGCCTTTGTAGGTCTGCTTCTGATCCAGGAGCACCTGGCCGGTGGGATCGTAGACCCGGACGTGCAGATCCTCCCCAGTCAGGTCAGCGTAGTCGAAGACCACGTACACCTTAGACGTGCCCGCCGGGAATTCCATGGCCGGGCCGCCCTTGTCCGTGGCGCTCATGCGGAAGTTGACGATGCTGCCGGCCGGCGGGGCGGGCGGCAAGGGTGTAGGTGTAGCCGAGATGGGTTTTGTCGGCACAGGCGTCGCCGGGACAGGTGTTGCCGGCACAGGCGTTGCCATGGGCAAAGGTAGAGGTGTGGCCGTGGGCAAGACCGGGAGCGGCGTGGGCGGGACGCGGCTAGGCGTGGGCACTTTAGTGGGCCAGCAGCCCGCGCTGCTCACCAGCAAGAGCACGCCCACAGCGACCAGGACGAGTGCGGTTGTCCGTTTCATTTCCCCCTCCTTGTTTGGCTTCAGTATGTCGCCGTCTGCTTGAACTCCACGATGGCGGCCTTCAGTTTCTCCTCAGTTTCTTTACTGAGCGTCTTTTCTGTAATGATGGCGCGCCCCACCTCGGGGTGGGCGGCGTCCATAAAGCGATGGAAGGCCTCTTCCCAGGCCTGCACCTTGTTCACCGGCACGTCGTCCAGGTAGCCGTTGGTCACGGCGTAGATGATCAGGGCCTGGTGTTCCACAGACACCGGCTGGTACTGTGGTTGCTTGAGGATCTCCTGGACGCGGAAGCCCCGATCGAGCTGCGCCCTGGTGGCCTTGTCCAGGTCGCTGCCGAACTGGGCGAAGGCGGCCAGTTCACGGAACTGCGCCAGATCGAGCTTGAGCTTGCCGGCCACCTGCTGCATGGCCCTGATCTGGGCCTTGCCGCCCACGCGGGACACAGAAATGCCCACGTTCACCGCCGGGCGGATACCAGCGTAGAACAGGTCGGGCTCCAGGTAGATCTGCCCATCGGTGATGGAAATGACGTTGGTCGGAATATAGGTGGTCACGTCGCCCAGTTGCGTCTCTACGATGGGCAGGGCGGTGAGAGACCCGCCCCCCTGCTCCTGGCTCAGCTTGGCGGCGCGCTCCAGGAGACGAGAGTGCAGGTAGAAAATATCGCCCGGATAAGCCTCCCGACCAGGCGGGCGGCGCAGCAAGAGTGATACCTGGCGATAGGCCCAGGCATGCTTGCTCAGGTCGTCGTAGATGATGAGGGCGTCCTTGACCAGCCGACCGTTCAGCATGACGCCGTTCTCCATGACCTCCTCGCCCATGGCGCAACCAGCGTAGGGGGCGATGTACTGCATGGCCGCCGGATCGCTGGCTGCGGCCAGCACTACAATCGTGTTCTCCATAGCCCCATGCGTCTCCAGCGTGGCCACCACCTGGGCCACCTTGGAGAGCTTCTGGCCAATAGCCACGTAGATACAGACCATGTCCCCGGCCCGCTGGTTGATGATCGTATCAATGGCCAGGGCCGTCTTGCCGGTCTGCCGGTCGCCGATGATCAATTCCCGCTGCCCCCGGCCGATGGGGAACATGGAATCAATGGCCTTGATGCCCGTCTGTACCGGGGTGTTCACCGCCTCCCTTCTGACCACGCCGGGGGCGATACGCTCCAGGGGACGGAACTGGGTGGTCTGCACCGGCCCCTTACCATCCAGCGGCTGGCCCAGGGGGTTAACCACCCGGCCAAGGAGGGCCTCGCCTACCGGCACCTGGATGATGCGCCCGGTGCCTTTAACCATGTCACCCTCTTTGAGGCCCTCGTAATCACCCAGGATGATCACGCCGACGTTGTCCTCTTCCAGGTTGAAGGTAACGCCGTAAACGCCGCCGGGAAACTCCAGGAGTTCGCTGGCCATGGCATTGGCCAGGCCGCGCACACGGGCGATGCCGTCGCCTACCTCGACAATCGTCCCCACGTCCGCCGTTTCCACGGGCGCCTGGAAGGCTTCAATCTGTTGCCGAAGCAGGGCGGATATATCCTCGGCGCGAATCACCATCAGGAAAACCTCCTTGAGATCACACCAATTGTTCCCGCAGGGCAGCCAGCTTGCTAGCTACACTGCCGTCAATCACCTGGTCGCCCACGCGTACCACCAGCCCGCCAAGGATGGCCGGATCCACCTCGTACTGCAGCGACAGAGCCTGGCCATAGCGCCTGGCCAAACTCTGCTCTAGAGCGGCCTTCTCCTCCGCAGTCAGAGGCACGGCGCTGGTAACGTGGGCCACCTTCCAGCCTGTCTCCGCGCCGGCCCGCCGCTCAAACTCGGCGATGGTGGCGTCCAGGAGGTGGGTATCCCCCCGGCTCACCAGGAGCAGAACCAGATTGCTGACCTGCAAGGGCAGGTCGCGCAGGAGCGTGGTGACCCTGGTCTTCTTGGCACGGAAGTCTACCGCCGGGTCGTCCAGCCAGGTGATCAGGTCTTGCTCGTGCAGGCGACGGTTGGCCGCCTGTAAATTATGCAGCCACGGCTCCACCGCCGTCTCCAGGATGGCCTGGGCATAGGCTTGGGGATTAGTTGTTTCCTTCATCCTCTCCCTATCTCCCCGTCTCCTTGTCTTCCCGTCTCCTTGTCTCCCCGTCTCCTTGTCTACTCGTACCTCGTCCCTCGTCCCTCGCCCCTCGCCTAATTGAACTGCCCTGTCTCCTTCAGAAATTCCTGAATGAGCTGGCGATGGGCCTCCGGGTCCAGGGAGCGGTTGATCACCTTGCCCGCGGCCAGGACAGCGATGTTCGCCACGTCATCCTGCAGTTCGGCCATGGCCCGACGGCGCTCGTACTCAATCTCGGACTTCGCCTTCTCGACGAGCTTTTGGGCCTCCTCCTTGGCCTGGCGGACGGTCTCCTCGCGCAGTCGGTCCGCCGCCTGGGCAGCCTGGGCGATGATGGCCTGGCCCTCCTTGCGCGCCTGCTCGAGCTGGCGCTCGTAATCCTGCTGGGCCAGGGCCAGCCGCCGTTCGATCTCCGCGGCCTGCTCCATGCTCTGCTGGACACGCTGCGACCGCTGATCCAGCATACGCAAGACTGGCTTGTAAGCCACCATGTAGAGCAGGATGAAGAGCAGGCTAAAGTTAACGATCTGGGCGATCAAACCGTTGAGGTTGATGCCAAGTCCTTCCAAGGGTAGCCTCCTCACTAATCCGCAAGTAGCATAGGGCCTTGGGCCCGTGAAGGGCACCAGCGGGGGCTATGCTACTTCTGGGATAGGTTTTGCTACACGAACTTGATGATGATCGCCACCACCAGGGCGTAGATGGCGATAGCCTCGGTGAAGGCGATGCCGATAATCATGGGGACGAAGAGGGCATCCCGCGCCTCGGGGTTGCGTCCCAGGGCATCCATCGCCTTGCTCGCCAGCAGGCCAATGCCCAGGCCAGGGCCAAGGGCCCCCAGGCCGATGGCCAACGCCGAGGCCAAATACCGCATAGCTTGATCAGTCATGAAAGGTGTCCTCCTTGTGTAGATGTTAGGGCCTGTCTGAAAGGCTCGTAGTAAACCATGTGATGGTGGCGTGATACGTGAAACGTGATGCGTGAAGATCAAAATTTGACGTTTGACTCTTGACGTTTGACGTTTGACGTTTCACGCTTCACGTCTGGTGCGCCTCCTCACTGCCATGCCCAGTAGTCGCCACGGCCAGGAAGGCCAGAGCGAGTACGGCGAAGATGAAGGCCTGGATGAACCCCACGAAAAGCTCCAGCCCCAGGAAGGGCAGGGAAGCTACCCAGGGGATGAGGAAGGCCATCACGGCCAGCAGTATCTCGCCCGCCATGATATTGCCAAACAACCGGAAGCTGAAAGAGATAATCTTGGCAAACTCGCTGATCAACTCAATCATGCCGACAAAGACGTCCAGGAAGCCAAAGAGCAATTCGCCCAGCAGTCCCTTGCGCGGGCGTCGCCCTACCAGAGCCGCCCCGAAACGGAAGAGGCGTCCGAAGTTGAAGAACTTGGCAGCATAGTGCAGAGCGCCCATGGCCCTGACCCCAAAATACTGGACGAGGAGTACGGTGACCAAGGCTAGCGCCAGCGGGAAATTCAAATCAGTAGCCGCAGAGCGCAGGAAGGGCACCAGGATGCCGCCACCTTCCGTGGCCTTCTTGGCGGTCAAAATGTTCACCTTGAGGTTAAGGATCGGCAAGACGGCCTCTTGCACCTGGTACCCTTCGTGACCTACCTCCTCAATGCGCCCGATGGTGCCGTAGCCAGGCAGGAGTCCCATCCAGTTGGAGACGAGGACGAAGAGGAAGATGGTGGCCACCAGGGGGAAGAACTTGCGTCCCCGTTCGTGCCCGGCCACGCTCTCTACCAGGTTCAGGATGGCCTCCAGGATGGCCTCCATCATGTTTTGCAGGCCCGTCGGCAGGAGCTTCATCCGGCGCGTGGCCAAAATCGAGAGGACAACCAAAACAAGCATGGAAAGCCAGGCGGCAAGGATTGTGTTGGTGATTACAAACTCGTGGCCGAGGAGAGGGACGGCCACGGGGAGAGTGATGTGTAAGACTGGTTCAGCAGGGAGCTGAATGTGCGGCATAGCTGTTGGCATGAAGAAGCCGCCCACCAGCAAAAGGAGAACGATCAGGATCAAGGCCACGTTCCTGATCCGCGATGGAATGCGCACTACGAGCCCTCCTTGTCGCTTTTCTCTTTCTCCGCCTGTTTCATGGCCGCGATGGCCAGGCGGTAGACGCCCACAGAGCCAGCGATGGCGCCCAGCAGGGTGCAAAACAGGACACCAAAGGGCCAGCTCTGCAACCGGTTATCCAGCCACATCCCCACCAGGAGCCCAATCAGGATGGCGCCGACCACGGTGAAACCTACCTGCATGACCAGGCCCAGGGGGCGGAAATCCTTCTGCTTCATTTCAGCGGTGGTATCCCCAGATCCTTGCATATTTTCTTAGCCAGAACATCGCTTATTTCCTTATGCCTGGGGACTGCCGACCTTTTGTTTAGCGCCGGGTTATGCCACCAAGAATGACGCTTGCCTTCGCGGAGTAATTCACAGCCGTGAGAACGAAGATGCTCGATAAACTCGCTACATTTCATACTGCAATTCGTTCCATCTGATAGCTCCGCCCGGCGGCGGCAAGGGCATCTTGCCGATTAAACTCCAGCGCTTCTCGGAGAGTTACTTTGAGGCTTTCTAATAGCTCATCACGCGATGGTTCTTGACAATTCACACCTGGGACTTCCTCGATCCAACCAATCCACCAATTGCCATCTTGCTTAATAACAGCCGTATATACGTTGCTCATAGAACCTCCTCCTTCTTCGTGGCGCGCCGAGCCAGCAGACGGTCGCGCACGCCGTGCAGATCGAGTCAGGTCCGCGCCGGGCCAGAGTATAACATACTGCGCACAGAAAATCAACCCTTTTTCGCCATATCGCTGGCTCCACGCCGGGCGATGAAGGCCAGCAGCGCCAGCAATACCACCACCAACCCCGCCAGGGCCACCAGCTTGTCTCGCCCGCTGGGCAGGCCGATGGCCAGGACGCTGAAGACCGCCGTGAGCAGGTAGTAGAGCCACACCACCCGCGGCTGCGAGAGCCCCAGAGCGAACAGGCGATGGTGCAGGTGTCCCCGTTCGGCCTGGGCCGGCGAGCGCCCGGCACTCCAGCGCCGCACAATCTGCCAGGCCACGTCCAGAATCGGAATACCCAGCACCAGCAGCAGCGTGGCCCCTTTGGTCCCACCGATGATGGACAGCGTGCCCAGCAGGTAGCCCAGCAGGTACGCTCCGCCGCCCAGGAAGATGCGCGCCGGGTAGAAATTGTAGCGCAGGAACCCCAGGCAGGCCCCGGCCATCGCCAGCGGCAGCAGGGCAATGCTGAGCTGACCGATGCGCAGGCTGTGCGCCGTAAAGGCCAGGGCGCCAATGGCGCTCACCCCAGCCGCCAGCCCGTCCAGCCCATCCAGCCAATTGACGGTGTTGGCCGCCCCCACGATCCAGAGGAGGGTGAACGGCACGGCGAACCACAGCGGGAACTGCAACGTCCCCCCGAAGGGGTTGGCGATAGTCTCTATGCGCACCCCCAGGGCGATGGGGCAAGCCGCAGCCAGCGTCAGCCCGGCGACCTGTGGCAGCGGCGACAAGGGCCGCCGGTCGTCCAGGACGCCCAGGAGCAGGACGACAGTGGCCCCCAGGAGCACCCCCGTCAGCCGCTGCAGCTCCAGCGGGTCGCGGCGCTCCACGGGTAGCACCAGCGAGGTTGCCACCGCCAGTCCGAAGGCCACGTACAGCGCCACGCCTCCCAGGCGCGGCGTAGGCCGCTGGTGCAGGTCTTGCACCCGCCCGGCGTAGGCAAACCCGTAGCGCGCCGCCAGTCGCGCTACCCAGGGCGTCACCGCCAGCGCTGTCCCCAGGGCGATGACAAACACCGCCACAAAGGTCACGCCGCTACCCGCCAAGGTATTCACCCTGCACCTGTACGCGCCGCCGCCAGGCCCTGCTCGATCTCCTCGCGGTGCATCCGGTCGTGGCGATAGAGGATCTTCAGCAACTGCCCCAGGGTCATCTCGCCAAAGACGGCCTGGATGCCTCGCCGGTCGAACTGCGTCTCCTCCAGACCCGCCACGAAGTCCAGCGTATCATGACGAGCAGCAGCCAGATCGTCCTGAACCTGCGCCCAAGTCAAGTGTTGGCGGCGACGCACCTGGCTGTTGTTCCAGCGATCCAGGTCGAACGGCCCCTGGTCCGGTGGTATCTGCACCGGATTGTCCTCGGCCACCAGGCGTTTGGCGAAGGCCAGGTTGGCGGCTTCGGAGATAGCCACGTGGGCCAGGACGTCTTTCACCGACCAGCCACCCTCGCTGGTAGGCAGGGGGCACGTGACCTCCGCCTCACTGAGGTCAGCGACCGCCGCCAGCAGCCTGGCCCGCTCCTCGTTCAGCTTGGCGATCAGCCCCGGCACGGAAATCGGTTGCGGCATGGCTACTCCTTTTTGCCATTCTGAGCGCCGCGAAGAATCTCTACCCTGTCCCGAACTGTCTATCGCCCGCATCCCCCAGGCCCGGCACGATGTAGCCCGCCGGACGGCCATCGCTACCATCGGTCAGATATTCGTCTACAGCGGCCACGTAGATGTCCACGTCCGGGTGCGCCTGCTGCAGGCGTCGCACGCCCTCCGGCGCCGCAATGAGCCCCACGAAGCGGATACGTTGCGCCCCCCAGCGTTTGAGGATATCCACGGCGGCCACCGCCGAGCCACCGGTGGCGAGCATAGGGTCCAGGATGAGGCAGATCTGCACCGTGGCCGCCTCCGGCAGCTTGTTGTAGTAGGCCACCGGCTCCAGGGTCTGGTGATCGCGGTACAGGCCCAGGTGCCACACCTGGCAGGTGGGCAGTACCTCCAGGAAGGCATCCACCATGCCCAGCCCGGCGCGCAGGATGGGCACCAGCCCCACCTTCTGCGCTGCTTTGTGGCCCACCATCGTCCCCATGGGCGTAGTGATGGGCCAGTCCATCAGGGGCAGATCGGCCAGGGCCTCATAGGCCAGGAGCCAGGTGAGCTCCCGCACCAATTCCCGAAACTTCTTGGACTCCGTCTCCTGCCGTCGCAGGAGGGTGAGCTTGTGCAGGATCAGGGGATGATTGGATTGATGCACTCCCGCCATCGGCACCTCCTCGCCCCTACTTCTTCCTGGCCGATTACCCCAGCCAGGCAGCCACCACGGGTAGATCGGCCATGGTCAGCAGGCCGGGATCAGCGGCCACCACGCGGGGGATGGCGTTGACGACGATGGCCGCCGTGGCTTGGTCGCCGTGCACCCCACCGGCGATGCGCAGGTGCACCGGCGGTGTACCTTCAATGTCTACGGCGTCGTAGCTCTCCGCGGCGCCGAGTTGCATCACTAGGTGCAGGGCGATGACCTCGCGCCCGTCTTTCAGCCCGCGTGCTACCTGGCGCACGCCGGCCACCTGCCCCGGCTCCACGACGATGTCGGCGCTGCGCGCTGGTGCGCTGGCCACAATGGGCTCAATGGTGTCTTCCACTTCATCGAGCTTCCAGCCCAGACCGGCAGCCACCATGTGCAGGGACTCTGGCAGCCCCACGTGGCGTAGGGTGCCCGCCTTCACCCGGCGATGAAAATCGTCCAGGGCCAGGCCGGCGCCGGTCTTGCGCTGCAGTTGCACCCGCCGCTGGGCTGTGTCCACCACGCGAGTGATGCGCACGTGGGTGATGTCCTGGCAGACGCCGGAGAGTACCAGGGCCAGCGTGTCCATGACGAAGCCCGGATTGACGCCCGTGCCCAGGATGGTCACACCTTTGTCTTTGGCCAGCCTGTCCAGGTCGGCGGCGATGCGGGGGTGTGCTGCCCAGGGGTAGCTCAGTTCCTCGCACGTGGAGACTATGTTCAGCCCTGCCTGGATGATGGCTTCGATCTGGTCGCGCACCTGCGGTAAGAATGAGCCCGTAGAATGCACCACCACGTCGGCCGGAGCGCGCTTCAGCACCGCCGCCAAGTCCCGCTCCACCGGGATACCCAGCGGCTTCTCCAGGCCGATGACCATGCCCAGATCGTGCCCCACCTTCGCTGGATCAATGTCCACCCCGCCGACGATGGCGATCTGTGAGCGACGTGCCGCCACGCGGGCGATATGACAGCCAATGGGCCCCAGCCCATAATGAATCGTGCGAATCTTGTCCGCCATGCTCCTCCTCTCTTTGAGTCTGTAGACGACCATCAGATGGTCGTCCTCATAGCTAAAGCCCCGTCGAACGGGGCTGAGGTTAGACAGCGGTGGCAGCCCGGTTTTACCGGGCTTTAGCTTTCAGGACTTGGCTGCCAAGTTTATGAGTAGAGGCCGTAGGGCGGGCGCGGCGCCCGCCGTCCTGCCCCCTTTGACGAAAAACCTGGAAAGTGGTACAATAGCCCCAAAATTCCCTGGAGTTTACCGTGAACGCGTCTGTCCTGGTGCTCAATCAGAATTACGAGCCGCTGAACGTCTGTAACGCCCGGCGGGCCATCGTCCTGCTGGATCGGGGCAAGGCTGAGGTGCTGGAGCATAACGGTCTGATCATCCACACCGCCTCCTACTCCTTCCCTTGCCCGTCGGTGATCCGCCTGGTGTACATGATCAAACGCCCACGCCCTCAGCCTAAGCTGAGTAGGAGGGAGGTGTTTCTGCGCGACAATTACACCTGCCAGTACTGCGGCGCGCGCACCAAGGATCTGACGCTGGATCACGTGGTGCCGCAGCATCGCGGGGGTAAGCACACCTGGGAGAACCTGGTGAGCGCCTGCCGGGCCTGCAACCACAAGAAGGGTGGCAAGACCCTGGAAGAGGCGCGCATGCGCCTGCTGCGCCAGCCGATGCGCCCCCGGAGCAGCAGCTACTACATGTTCTACCAGTACCTGCAGCTCTACACGGAATGGCAGAAGTTCATTCCGGAGTGGGAGATGCCCAGAACCCAAGCATCATGACGTCATGGCGAGTCACGCAGTGACGTAGGGCGGGCGCGGCGCCCGCCGTCCTGTTCTGCTATACCTGGGCGGCAGGCCACGGACCTGCCCTACGGCTTCGGGGCTACTCATAAACTTGCGGAGATCGCCCGGCCCTAGAAGGAGCCGGGCTGAGCTTACGAAGCCCCTCCAGGGCTCCTCAGCCCGCAGGGCTTTGTTGCATAAGCCCAGCGGCTTCAGCCCCGGACAGGCCAGCAAGGGCTGGCAAGTTTCTGACCTCAGGAATGACGCTGCTGCGTCATTGGGGGCTCGCAATGACAGATTCCAAAAGCCAGCTAGATTTTCTAGCTGGCTTTTTTGCTTTTGAACTCTTCGGCGGCGCGGAAGCCCGCCTCCAGCGCCTGGCGATTCGCCTCCTGCGTGCCCTTGGGGGCGCGAGCAGCCACAGCCGCCGCCAACGCCTGGGGCGAGACGACGCCAGTGAGCCCAGCGATGATCCCCAGGGCCGTGATGCTCGCCGTGATGCGCTTGCCTGTGGCCTCCAGAGCCAGTTGCGTGATCGGCAGGCTCACCGCCTTGGTCGTGGGGAGACGGTGCACGTACGTGGCATCCACGATGAGGAGACCATCCTTCTTCAGTTCGTAGAAATACTTGTCGCAGGCCTCCTGGCTCATGGCCAGCAAGAGGTCAGCGCTGGTCACCTTGGGGTAATCAATCTCGCCCTCGGCGATGATCACCTCTGTCTTGCTGGTGCCACCCCGGGCCTCCGGGCCGTAGGACTGGCTCTGCACAGCGTTCTTGTTATCGTAGATGGCTGCCGCCTCTGCCAGGACGATCCCGGCGAAGATGAGACCTTGACCGCCGGTACCGGCCAGACGAATCTCGTAGCGATTGGGCACGCCGCCTCCGCGAGGTAGGAAGTAGGTAGACAAGTAGACAAGTAGTAAGGCTCTTGCTTCTTGCTTCCTGCTTCTTGTTTACTTTCTAGAGCAGCAAGGGGGCCGCCAGGCCGTAATGGGAAGACGACCAGGCGGGAATGCCGAAGATGACCAGGATGGCCGCCAGACAGCAACAGCAGAGCAGGAGCACCAGGACAATGAGCAGGACCCACAGCCAATTGGTGCCGCCCTGGCGCGGTGGCGGTGGTGCGGCTGGCATCTCCACAGCCGGTGGTGGTGTGACGGTAGGCATCTCGACAACTGGCGGTGGAGGCGCTGCGGGCACTTCTACAACCGGCGGGGGAGGCACCTCAACCACTGGTGCTGCCACCTCGACGGTCGGCACCTCAACCACTGGCGCTGCCTCCTCGGCAGCGGGCACCTCAACTACTGGGGCTGCCACCTCGACTGTGGGCCCCTCAACCACCGGCGCTACTGCCGCGACGGTGGGCACCTCAACGACGGGCGCTATCTCCTCGGGGGCGGGGACGGTCACTTCTGGAGCCACAGCGGCTAAGAGAGGCGCAACTTCCTCGACCAAAGGAACGGTGGGCTCAACGGGCGGCGCGGCGACCTCAACAGGCGGAGGTGTTGGCGCGACCACCTCCACGGGCGGAGGCGGCGGGACGATCAACTGTGTCCCGCACTGACCACAGTAATTGTCACCTGGTTCGACCTTGGCGCCGCAGTTTGGACAGTAGTTCATGCTGTTTCCTCCTTGTGTTTGTGGGGGCCAGACCTGACAGGTCTTCAAGACCTGTCAGGTCTAGGGCCGCTTGTCCGCCTCCAGGAGGGCCACCGGTAGCACCTCGTCCATGCGTTCCACGTAGACGAAGTTCAGGGCGCGCTGTACATCCTTGGGCACCTCAGTGAGGTCTTTGACGTTCTTCTTGGGCAGGATGAAGGTCTTGATGCCGGCACGATGGGCGGCCAGCACTTTTTCCCGCAATCCGCCCACGGGCAGCACCCGCCCGCGCAGCGTGATCTCGCCGGTCATGGCCAGATCGCGGCGCACGGGGCGCCTGGTGAAGGCCGAGGTGAGGGCGGTGGCCATGGTGATTCCTGCTGAAGGTCCATCTTTAGGGATAGCTCCCGCCGGTACGTGGATGTGAATGTCAGTCTGCTCAAAGGTTTTAGGATCAATGGCGAACTGCTTGGCGCGGGAGCGGGTGTAGGAGAGTGCCGCCTGCGCCGACTCGCGCATCACGTCGCCCAGTTGCCCGGTGAGCAGCAGGTTCCCCTTCCCCTCCATCAGGGTCACCTCGATGGTGGTGGTGTCGCCGCCCGCCTCGGTCCAGACGACGCCCGTGGCCACGCCCACCTCATCATACTCCTCAGCGGTGCCCCAGAAGAACTTCTGCGGTCCCAGATACTTGGGAATGGCCTCAGTAGTGACCACCGTGGGGGCTTTGCCGTCCTCGGCGACCTTCTTGGCTACTTTGCGGCAGATGTTGGCGATCTCCCGTTCCAGGTTGCGCACGCCGGCCTCGTGGGTGTATTCGCGGATTATGCGCCGCAGAGCACCGTCCACAAAGCGCAGTTGTTTGGGCTGCAACCCGTGCTCAGCGACCTGTTTAGGCACCAGGAAGTGCCGGGCGATCTGCAGCTTCTCTTCTTCGATGTAGCCCGGCAACTCAATGACCTCCATGCGATCCTGCAGCGCCGGCAGGATGGACTCCGTCACATTGGCCGTGGTAATAAAGAGCACCTTGGACAGGTTATAAGGCACATCCAGGTAGTGATCGGAGAAGGCGCAGTTCTGCTCCGGGTCCAGCACCTCCAGTAGCGCCGCCGAAGGATCGCCCCGGAAGTCCAGGCCCACCTTGTCAATCTCGTCCATCATGAACACGGGGTTGATGGTCCCTGCCGTGCGCATGGTCTGGATGATGCGCCCCGGCAGGGAGCCGATGTAGGTACGACGATGGCCGCGAATCTCCGCCTCGTCCCGAATGCCACCCAGACTGATGCGCACGAACTTGCGCCCTAACGCCTGGGCGATGGATCGCCCCAAACTGGTCTTGCCCACCCCTGGCGGGCCAACGAAGCAGAGGATGGGGCTGCGCAGCTTTTCGGCGGCCAGCTTGCGTACAGCCATGTACTCCAGGATGCGCTCTTTCACCTTGGGCAGGCCGTAGTGGTTCTCGTCCAGGACGATAGCCGCCCGCTTGATGTCCAGGTTGTCCTCTGTGGCCTGCGTCCAGGGCAGGGCGATGAGCCAGTCCAGGTAGGTGCGAATCATACCTACTTCGGGCGACATGGGAGGCTGCTGGGACAGGCGCTCCAGCTCTTCCATGGCCTTCGTTTTTACCACCTCGGGCATGGCTGCCGCCTCGATCTTTTCCTTCAGCTCGTTGTACTGCCGGGTTTGCACATCGGTCTCGCCCAGTTCTTTCTGGATCTGCTTCATCTGCTCGCGCAGGAAGTATTCCCGCTGTGATTTGTCCACCTGCTGCTGCACCTGGGTGTGGATCTGGCTCTCCAGCTCCATGATGTCCAACTGCTTCGCCAGGAGGATACCCACCTTCTGCAGGCGCGTGGCCGGATCCAGGGCCTCCAGGAGTTCCTGGCGCTGGGCCACCGGCAGCTCCAGGCTGGCGGTGATAAAATCGGCCAGCCAACCCGGCTCGTCAATGTTCAGGGCGGCTACGTAGGCATCGTTGCCCAGGTGCCGGCTGAGCTGTACCACTTTCTCGAAAGAAGAGAGCACCTCCCGCATCAACGCCTCCACGGGTTTCGGCTTGTCCGTGGGCTCCGGGATAGGGAGAGCACGAGCTTGCAGGTACGGCCCCCCTTCCACGAACTCCAGAATACGCACTCGCTGCTGCCCCTGCACCAGGACGCTGGTAGTGCCGTCAGGCAGACGCAGGATGCGGCCGATGACCGCCTCTGTGCCGACATTGTACAGGTTCTCTGGCACAACATCGGTCATCTCCAGCACCTTCTGCGCCACAACGATGATGCTCCGTTCGCTGGCCAACGCCTCTTCGATGGCGCGGATGGAAGGGGCCCGTCCCACGATGAGCGGGGCCATCATGTGCGGAAAGAGCACAGTGTCACGCACAGGGAGCACCGGCAATTCCAGGATGGTCAGCTTTTCTAGCTCCTGTTCTCTAATCTGCGGAAAACGCCTTTTAGCCATGAAAACCAAAAACCTCCATGTTGCTTGTCTACTTTGCCTTGTCTACTTGCCACTTTCCTGCTACCCTCATCATACCACATTTCGCGGTTTTTATAAAGCCCCTCTACGGATACAAGGACGGCGGGCAACCACAAGGGTTGCCCCTACCCAACCCTCGCCCTACGACCTTAGTGCAGGGTCAGCTCGCCCAGGCGAGAGTAAAGGTCGGCGAACCAGCCGATGCCCTGCGGGTCGTGGTAATGCAGGTCGTAGTGGTTGGTGGAGAGCAGCCGTTTGGCCTGCCAGAGCTCCGCCCGCAGCGCCCAGGGGCCGGTGCGCGGCAGGCGGAATGTAACTTCACCCATCGCAGCCACGGCATCCGCCTCCAGGGTGACCTGACGGGTGAACACCAGGTCGTCGTCCAGAAAGAGGCGCACCAGACAATCAGCGCAGCGCTGCAGCGTGTCGTTGACGACCCAGACGGTGCCCTGGAACTCGCCGCCGGGCTCGTGTTCTACCAGCGGGTAATCTACGCTCACCAGGATGGGGTTGTACAGCTCTTGCAGCCGGCGGTAGGCCAGCTTGGGCCGCCGGTGGTAGTCCAATACACTCCAGCAGATGGCCGGCCAGGGCTCGTTGAGTTGCCAGAAGATGACCCCGCTACAGCGGTACTTGCGCCGCCGGTAGTGCTCGATGGCCACCTGCAGGCCCAGCGCTTGCGCCTGCTGCGTGGCCGCCACGAACGCCTCCAGGTCGCCTTCACCGCTAGACCTCTCCCCCATCCCCTCCCCTACAAGGGGAGGGGAGTAAGGGTAGAAGGCCCGGGCGTACCGCCAGAGCTTGGCCAGCTCGGCGCTGTGGTAGACCCAGCCTTCGCCCGGCGGCCAGAGTTGCTCCGTGGGGAGGAAGCGTCGCAGCGAGGCGACGTCTGGCGCCGCCTGCAGGCCAAACTCGCTGGCGAACTGGCAAAGGTCATGGCGATATTCGGCCAGAGGCGCTCTGGCGTGCCAGACACGCCAATTATGGCGGTCGCCCCGGGCTGGCGAGGCCTCCCGAAAGGGGCGCGTGCCGTCGTTTTCGGCCACGGCCTGGCGCAGGGCGGCCACCACGCCGCGGTTGCGCGTGGGGCTGAACTCGTTGCCACCGCACCACAGCACCACGCTGGGGTGGTGACGCAACTGCCGGACGATGCTGGCCGCCTCCTGGTAGGCCAACTGGCGAAAGGCCGCGTCGCCGGGAAAATAACCCAGGTTCAGGCAGGCGAAGGGGAACTCCTGCCAGACCAGGATGCCTGCACGATCACAAAGATCGTAGAAGGCGGCCTTCTCCCGCAGCCCGCCGCCCCAGAGGCGAAGCAGGTTGACGTGCGCCTCTTTGGCCAGGCGGATGAGAGCGGCGTAGTCTTCCGCGGTGACACGGCCGGGGAGGGCGTCCGGCGGCACCCAGTTAGCGCCACGCACGAACTCTCGCTGTCCGTTGATGACGAACGTCCAGTCGGCGTTGCCCGGCGGTGTGTCCGGGTTACGAGCCATCGCCACGTGGCGCAGGCCAAAGGTAATGGTAAAGCGATCTAGCTCTGGCCGTGGCTGGGCAGCTTCGAACAGCACCACTTCCAGGCGATAGAGGTTGGGCTGGCCACGGTCCCAGGGCTGCCAGAGGAGCGGGCGCTCCAGGGTACAGGCGAGGTCGGCGGTCTGGCGGCCAGGCAGCAGCGTCAGCGCCTGCTCCAGGCGTAGCGACGGGCCGGGATCGCAGTTCTCGCCGCTGATCGTCAGCACGGCCTGTACCGTGCAAGCCCGAGCGGCGTCCAGGGTCAGGGAGACGGCGACCGGCACCGCCTGCGCCTCGCCCTCTGGGACTTGCGGCCGCACCCAGACATCCTCGATGCAGACCGGCCCGCTGACCACCAGTGCCACGTCGTCCCAAATCCCCGCCGAGCGCAGGCGCGGGGCAAAGTCCCAGCCGAAGCTCATCTGGCACTTGAGGGTGGCCGTGCGGTCGGGGAAGGCTTCGATTCCACCTTGCAGGCGCCGGGCGATAGCGCCCCAGAGCCGCTCGCCCAGGCTGAGCCGCCGCCTGGGCAGGGCCTCGGCTCCCCACAGGCGCACGGCCAGCTCGCAGAGGCCCGTATCCGGGACCAACCCGGTAACCTCGTATACCTGGCGGGAGAACATGCCCTCGTGGGTGCCCAAGAACTGGCCGTTCAGGTAGACGGCGGAGAGGTAGTCCACGCCGTTAAAGACCAGGAAGGCCCGCTCGCCCGGCGCCAGGTGCAGGGTGAACGACCGGCGATACCACCAGTCGTACTCATCCACCCACTGGCTGGCCTGGTTGTGCCGGCCGTAGAAGGGATCGGCAATGCGCCCCAGGGCCAGCAGGTCCAGGTGCACGTGGCCGGGCACGGTGGCCGGCAGCCACTCCTGCACTTCGCCCAGGTCGTTCACGGCCGCAAAGGGCTTCTGGGGAACCTGGCCCACTTGCCAGTCGCTGCCGCCCAGGTTCAATACTGGTCTTTCGGCCTTCGCCATCAGTCCTTCGCCTTTTTCATTCGTCCGTCAATGCACCACTGCCCTGATTATACCACTGTGCAGGCAGCTTTGGCAATAAACCTCCCCGTGTTGCGTGGTGCGTGTTCCGTTGAGCACTCGCAGCACGCACACTTCGCCACCACCCTATCGCACCTCATAGCTGATCATGAACATTTCGGCCAAAAATCGCCCTAAAATATGGCCCTGGCCTCTTGCAAAAATTCGGCAAAAGGATTAGAATACGCCAGCGTTGAGAGACTCCAGAAGACACTGCCGAGGTGACCTTATAGATGAGTCCTGAAGAGAAAGAAAAGCTGAAGAAGTACTGGGTGGAACAGGCGGTGGCCCTGGCCATGCAGAATCGCTGGGAAGAAGCGGTGGCCACTAACCAGTCCATCCTGTCTATCTTTCCCGCCGACGCCGACGCCCACAATCGCCTGGGCAAAGCCCTCACTGAGCTAGGACGCTACGCTGAGGCCAAGGAGGCCTACAGCCGCACCTTACAACTTGATCCCGGCAACAGCATCGCCCAGAAGAATCTACAGCGCTTAAACCTGCTGTTGCAAGCCCAATCGCCAGCGAAAGCCGCACAGTTGCCCTTGCCCCCTGAACGGGAGCCCGTAGTGCCGCAGCTCTTCATCGCCGAGACGGGCAAGACTGGGGTGACCACATTAGTCAAGCCAGCCAGCCAGGAGGTGCTGGCCCAGGTCACGGCGGGCACACCTGTGCACCTGCGTATTGATGGCGGCACACTGGTGGTGGAGAGTCGCCTGGGGGATAGGCTGGGGGAGATCGAGCCTAAGCTGAGCCAGCGTCTGATCCATCTCATGCGGGGTGGCAATCAGTACACCGCCGCCATCACCACGATCAACAACCACAGCGTAAAAATTATCATCCGCGAGACCTACCAGCATCCTAGCCAGGCGGGTAAGGTCTCTTTCCCGGCTAAGGGGGCCGAAGGCTCTACCTTCCGCCCCTACATCAAGCCGACAGTGCTGCGATACGAACTGGAAGGCGAAGAGGGTGGCATTGAAGAGGAAGAAGAGGAAGAGGAATTGGTAAGCGAGGAGGTGGCAGGCGAGTACGAGGCGGAGGAAGTGGAAAAGTCTTTGGATGAGGTAGCCGCCGAAGAGGAGGCCGCCGTAGTCCTGGACGAAGAGGCCATGGAAGAGTGACAGCGGCGACCATTTGTGGTATAATAGGCTGGAACAAATCGGCCCATCGCCGGTGTAAGGAAGGGGGAACAAGCCGTGGGTGACAAGAGCCCTAAGAACCGCGAGAAGCGCAAGCCCAAGAAGAAGGACGCCAAGAAGAAGGCTTCCGAACCTGGCAAGAAGTAAAACACGCTAGCGCAAACGAGTAGTGCCTGGAGGCAACAGGCGTAACGCGCCCAGCGTGAGCCGCCCCAGGTATCTGACCATGATGCGTGCCAGGGCGGAGGCAGCCACGGCGGGAGAACCGCGTCTGGCGCTGCTCAGTTAAGGCCATTGCTTTCAAGGAGGAATTTAGTGCCCAAGAAATACCAGGGGCCTGGACGCACCGCCAAGAAGTCCAGGAAGCGAACAGCTTTTCGCCCCACCCCACCGTCTGGTACCGTCTCCCCAAGTACTCCCAGAGTACCGACCTCTACTTTGGCGCGTCCGACAGGCAGCCTGGGGCGCTCCAGTGGGGTGGTCACCATCCGTACCGAAGACTATACCTACATTTACAACGACCTGCGTCGCATCGCTATCCTGGCGGCCATCATGTTTGCCATCCTCATCGCCCTCTCCTTCGTCATCAAGTAGCGAGGGCTTTGGGGCTTCGTCCGCCCAGGCAGTGGTGAAAATAAAGCAGGGAGCGAGAGACAGACTCCTCGCTCCCTTTGCGCGCCTGGCCCCTGCCGGACGTAGGGGCGATCCCTCGTGGTCGCCCTGGGCAGCCACAGGATTGCCCTGGGCAGCCACAGGATTGCCCTGGGCAGCCACAGGATTGCCTGGGCAGCCACAGGATTGCCCTGGGCAGCCACAGGATTGCCCTGGGCAGCCACAGGATTGCCTGGGCAGCCACAGGATTGCCCTGGGCAGCCACAGGATTGCCTGGGCAGCCACAGGATTGCCCTGGGCAGCCACAGGATTGCCTGGGCAGCCACAAGGGCTGCCCCTACTGTTGCCAGCGCCGGAGCAGGCTTAAGATGCCCAGGGCCAGCCCGCCGTGCACGATAGCGCAAACCCACAGATTGTGCGTGAACAGAAAGAGGATGGTTACTACAAAAGCCAGGCTGGTTGTGAGCAAAAAACCATCGGCCTGGCCAGGCTGGCGCAGACGGCTCCAGAGTTGCGGCCGGGCCAGCATCTCCAGGATAGCAACAGCAAAGCCGAGGAATACCCCGGCATAATCGCCCCAGAGCAGGATCGTTCCCGCCCGATAGAAGGCCCAGTGAGCCTCCAGGTAGGCGACATCCAGCAGGATTGCCCCCACACCCCACGGACGAGCCAGAGCGGCGACTTCTGCCACCAGAAGCCCCTCACCCGGCTGGGCCAGGCCGCGGGTGGCGCGAGCGTACTGCCACCACCCCAGGAGCAGCAGGACGCAGGCGCCAATGCCCAGTACCGTCCCCAGGCCACTGGACTGCGCCCAGTCCAGGCCGCTGAGTCCTAACAGTCGTGGGCTGGCCACGCCCAGGAGCAAGGCCGCATAGGGCGGGCCGATGTAATACCCAAAACGCAGCGCCTCGCGCGGCCAGCCGCGCCAGCGCCAGGCCTGCAACGCGGCGACGGCTCGCCCCAGACGACCGGGACGAGCCTGTCGAAAATACCAGGCCACTACGCTGACCAGGACATAAACCAGGATGGAGGCGGCGATCCAGAGGTTGAGTGGGTAGCTATCCACTTGTATGTGTAGAAGGCGCTTTTCGGCGCTACGGTTGCATCACCCGTTAGGGACGGCGAGCAGGCGTTCCATAGAGCACCTCCCACGCGCTTATATACTCATCTATATCAGGCCAGCGAAACTCTTGCCCGTTTCCCATCTCGGTGTTATGCCTCGTGCCTATCTCACTGTCCCTTCTGCGTGTATAGCTCCCGCTCGATCCCCTCCGCCAAAAGCATCTTCATCAAGGATTGATATGGTACGTCTCTCTTGTGGGCTAGAACTCTAATTGACTCCAAGAGAGACTCTGGGAGTCGGATCGAGACCCTCTTCAGAGTGGGTCTGAGATTAGGCATAAGCGCTGGCTTGGCTTCAGAGAAGTCAATGAAAGCTGTAGCGTCGTGGTCTGACCAGAATTCTTGCTCCTCTTCTTCAGAGGCGAATGTAGGAATCGGCTTTATCTTCATAGTGGATAGAATGCGCTTTCTCTCTTCGTCATCTCCCTGGCGGAAATGACACGGATCTTGTCTCTTCGGGGAGTGAAGACCACGAATAGACGCCGCCCTTTGTCTGTTCGGCCCAAAACGTAGTATCGCTGTTCCTCTTCCAGATGTTCTTCATCGGGGAAAACCAAAAGTGGCTGATTGAAGAAGACCTGTTCACATTCCGAATCGGAGACCCGATGCCTGTCCCAATTCTTGCCTCGATTTCCCTCGTCCCAGTCGAAGCCAATGAACTGTTCGAAAATCAGCACCTCAGATCTCCTTCATTGAGGTGTTTGCTCTAGGGCGTAGTGGCAAACGCTGGTTCGTCTTGAGGCTACTGTGAGTAGGCAACTCCTGGATGTACCAGATGTCTAGCCCACCTTCGAGCAGATGGGCACGAGCGAGTGACGCAGAGCGTGGGAGTGTGTGCGGAGAATGAAGAATGGTGGGCGAGATAGGACTCGAACCTACGAACCTCGTGTATGTGAGACACGCGCTCTAACCAACTGAGCTACTCGCCCACCCTGGCTATATTATAGCAGCAAACGGCAAAAAATGCAACAGGAGTAGGCCATTTTTTGATTGACAAGGCCCACACAGTATGCTAAAATGGGCCCAAAGCCTGAGGCCGCTTTAAATCTCTTGGGAGGAGGAACAAAGACATGCCCTACGTGATTGCTCAGCCCTGCATCACGGTCAAGGACACGGCCTGCGTGGCCGTGTGCCCGGTGGACTGCATCCACCCGGCCAAGACAGAGGCCGACTACGGGAAGGTGGAGCAGCTCTACATCAACCCGGACGAGTGCATCGAATGCGGCGCCTGCGAACCCGAATGCCCCGTCAACGCCATCCGCGCCGGCGATGACCTGCCGGAAGAGTGGAAGAAGTTCGCCGAGAAGAACGCCGACTACTACAAACTCTCTGGCGCAGGCTTCCAGGCCAAGTGGGGCTCACCTGGGCGGTAATCGCCACAGGCAGTGTTTGAGGCCTCCAGCCTGACCAGGAGGCCCCAAATAGAAAAGGTCGCCAAGCTTTGCTTGGCGACCTTTTCGCGCTCAGAGCAGATCCTGACCCAGGCAGTCAGGGCTACTGACAGTCTGGGCACGATGGCGCGCCCTGGACCATGTAGTAGGCCGGGTCCATAGGTACGCCTTCGTAACCCTTGGTCACATCGCCGCCGCTATAGCCAGTGGCCTTCTCGATTACCACCACGCCCAGCGAGGCGCCGCCCTGCGTGTTGCACCGCGCCGATACCACACCAGAGCCATGCCAGCCATCCGGGAAGATGCCTATGTTGGCCAGCTTAACGTAATCCACCTGCTTCTCGTTGAGGGTCTGGCAGATACTATAGAGGTAGCCGTTCTGGTCGAAGAAGTCAATGCGCACTACAGTCGACCCTGGTGTGCGATTGAGGTTCTGGACCGAGATGTCGGTAGTCCAGCTAGTGCCGGCCGGTTCGTAGAGGTCATGATATTTCTTGGCCAGCAAAGGCAGTCCGACGGCTTGCACTCCTATAGCATTGCGCGCCGGCAAGGAGTTGTAAGCCACAGCCTGGCCAGTGTTGTAGTTCACCAGACTAACGACGGAGAGGATGTTGGGCGCATTGACCGGCGGGTCTCCAGGGCCCCACCAGTTCTGCGACTCCACGCGGGCTGAGCCGACGTACTGACCAGGCAGGTTGTTGATCACTGGCAGGTAGAAGACCTGCGAGCCCCGCGGGCAGATCCACTCCACCACGCTATCAATGATGTCCCCGCTGTTGTCGTAGAAGGTGACTTTGACCAGAGCATTGACGGTGGAGCTGAGGTTTTGCACCTGGATGCCAGCGTTCCAGCCATTGAACTCGCGATAGATCAGCGGAGCGAAGTTGTCCAGCGAGCCCCAGGTGATCGTGCCGCCAGGGGTCCATAGGTCAGCAGGCAGAGCCCGATAGCTCATGAGCATGGTCTGGTTCTTGTCCACCTGATCCACGACGATGCCCATGGGCTGGGTGGTCCGAATCCACACTGAACCCAGCCAGTTCGCCCCCAGATAGGTCGGTTGGTCCACACGGACGCTTTCTCCAGGGCAAAGAGCCAGAACCTCCACAACCTCAGCGCGCAGGCAATCGCCCTGCTTGTAGTACCAGAGCTCTATGGAGGTGCACTCATTGCCGCAGTTTTGTATCCAGAGGGTAGAAGTCCAAATCAAGGGGTTGTTCTGGCCCAGGTTGAGCGTGGCGTAGTACATGTAGGCACCGGTGCGCGGGTCGCGCTGTCCCTCCATGACCTCTGAGATGCCGATGTAGGCTCCGGAGCGCACAGTCTGTCCACCGATGCCCATCTGGATGCGGTTCACACTCACAGCCCCTGGCTGGCCAGCCGCCGTCTTGTTCAGGAAGAGCCCTTCTACGTAGTCGGTCGCTGCCAGACAAGTCTGCCTCTCCGCATACGTCCATTGTTCTTGGCTCAGGCTGACCACGAGGCCGGAGGTGGGTGTGAAGGGCTGACCGTTGCAGTCCACCACATTAGCACCGTACAGCTTGAAGGTCCAGGCAGCACCCACCTGCACCAGGCCGGTCATTTCCAGCTTGATGGCACCTTCACATTGCGGGCCGCAGTATGGCCCAGAGTAGCCATACAGTAGCAAGCCGAACTTCCCTGGCGCCCTACCCACGTTCTGCACCTGAATCCAGGTTTCCCAACCCTCCGTAGTCTGGATGATCGGTATTTGGATGAGGCGGTTATCGGGGGGCGTGGGCGAAGGAGTAGACGTAGGTGTCGCTGTGGGTGTGGGCGTGCGCGGCGTCGGCGTCATCACCTCTGTAGCCACCCTGGTTGGCGTGCTGGTTGGCGTGCGTGTACGCGTTGGCGTGGGTGTATATGGTATCCAGCCACCGAAGGCATGGTAGGTATTATGGCACTCAATGACGAGAAGGTTGATTTGCAGGCCACTATACGTGGTGACAGCGTAGCCAGGCGGGAGCTTGGCGGTGACGGTGTAGTAGCCTGGATCCAGTGGGTAGAAGCAGTATTGCTGGGTAGTGCTATTGCTTGTCCAGGTGCCAACGACAGTGCCGTAGCTGTCAACCACGGTGATTGTAGCTCCGGCCAGGGGCGGCTCGGCGTAGCCATCACGCAGGCCATCGCCGTCCAGGTCATGGAAGACCGTGATGCAGATGCCGCCGGGAATGACCGGCGTGGCCATGGGGGCTGGGGCCACTGCCGCCGTGCTCTGGGTGTAGTTCAGGCGGAGCACTGGTTTGATGCCCAGGCCGCGGCTACCGTAGCCACTGCTCCAACCGAAGAGATTGTCTATGCCGCCGTCCGGCCCGTCTATGCGGAAGGAGACAGCGCGGTTGGTCAGGTTCAGCTCCAAAAGGCGCTCCTGCTCCTCAGTCAGCACAAACGTGTTCAAGCGCCCCACGGCCAGGTCGCCTTCCGTGAGCACGGGCGGTACAGGTTGGCCAGTGCCAGCGGGGGTGAACCCATGAATCTTCTCATAGTTATGATTGGGCCAATCGGCGTCTACCCCGTTGCTGCACAGAAGCTCCAAGCGCCACTGACCACCGTAGCTCATGTACTCGCTAGTCTGGCCAGTGAGTTCCACCGTAGCCCAGTTGATGTGCGAGCCTGGCGGGATAGCGGAGAGATCAAATTGCATGGCCCCGTGGTAGATGACGCCCTGATAGAACCCGGCATAGATGTTGCTGTCACCAAAGTGGTTGCCGGTTGGTTCGTCACTCTTCACCCAGCCCACAGCATTGGGGTAGGGCGTAACAGTGACCGTGGTACCGGTCCCAGAAGGTGGTGTGGCCGTAGGGGGCACAGTTGTAGCTGTAGCGACCGGTACGGGCGTGCGGGTAGCCGTGGGGGTAGCTGCCAGCGGAAGAGTTGGTGTGGCGGTGGGCGCCGGGGCGCCGGAGAGGGTGCGGTAGGCGTCAATGCGCCCATGGCCGTACAGCGGATCCCAACCGGGGGCGCCCAGGTCATCGGCGCCTTGCTCGATAGCTTGCACCACCTGGTCAACCGTGTATCCCGGGTGGAGAGAGAGCACCAGGGAGGCCAGACCAGCAACGTGCGCGCTTGCTCCCCCGGTGTTGCTCCACACAGCGTAGGTGTAGCCCGTGCCCTGCCAGAAGGTACCCAGGACGTAATCGCCAGGAGCAGACACGTCTACGTAGGAACCTTGCCCGGTCCAGTCGGGGTGGGCGTCGTTCCTGTCGGTGGCGGAGGCGGCAAGCACGTGGTCGAAAGCCGCCGGATACATGTAGGTATCGCCGCCGTAGGCCGGAGCGATAAGCACTGCCCCACGACTATAGGCATAGTTGATGGCATCCTGGCCCACCAGAGAATAGGTGCCGCGGAAATCCAGATCAATAACCCGAGCGCCCTGGTCGGCGGCCCAAGTGATGCCGTTGGCCACTGCCGCCCAGGTACCACCACTCGCTCCGGTCACCTTGACGGGCAGGAGGCGAGCACCCCAAGAGACGCCGGCCATGCCCACGCCATTGTTGGTCACCGCGGCGGCGATACCCGCTGCCCAGGTACTGCGGCCATCGTCGTCTGTGGGCGGCTTCGTCTCATCCAGGAAGTTGTGGCCAGGGACGATCTTGGCCGCCAGATCGGGATGGGTCAGATCCAGACCTGTGCCCACGATGGCGATGATGACGCTGGAGGAGCCGGTGCTGAGGTTCCAGGCCGCCGGGGCGGCGATGTCCGCCCCAGGGGTGCCACCCAGTTGCCCGGTGTTGTTCAGGTTCCATTGGTAGGTGGCGTAGAGGCTATCGTTGGGGGAGAGAGCAGCCTCGGCTGCGCCGGCCATATCTACCGGGATGGGCCGCCCGGCCTCATCGGCCAGAGCTGGCGGCAGGGCTTTGGCGGCGCTAGCATCCCACAAGGCCGGGATGGCCACGTCCACCAGGTAGTTTGGCTCGGCATAGGTCACCAACGGGTTGGCAGCCAGTGTTTTGGCCAGCGTGAGCTCCTGGCCGGCGGGCACGGCTAACAGGTGGACGTCCAGAGCAGCAAGCTGCCCCTTCTCGGCCAGACCTTCCGCCGCCAGAAGGCCCTCCAACTCAGCTTTGGCAATTCCCGGCTGGAATTTGACCAGAAGCTCCCCCGGGACAAATTGGACCGTGGGCGCTATACTTGGCCTGGCGGGGGGGACACCAGGGTCTTGAGCCAGAGCCACGGGCAGAGTCAGGATAAGCAGCGCCAGGACGAAAACGATGCCCAGTTGCAGCGCCCAGAAGTTCTTGTTCCTGTTCATGTTTCACCTCGACTTCTAGTTATATCAGGACGCCGATTCACGCAGATAGACGCTGATTATTTATCACCATAAACCTAAATCTGCGTGCATAGCCAGCGTTAATCCGCGTCCCAACCTTTATAGATAACGCCGCAGCCAGGGATTTGGATACGGAACTCTGCCGCTTTTTAGGGATAATTGCCGAATGATTGGTGTGAACTTTAGCTCCGGAGTGCGGTTGCCAGACCGCACGCTAAGGCGTGCACTCCGTCTTAAGTTCACACTAATAATTGCCGAATAGAACGGGCAGGTAAAGCCACCAGCCCTGCACGATAGTCACCTGAGTAGTGCTAGCCACAGCGCCAGAGATGGCGAAGAGGCGCGTTGTACCGAGAGATTGGCCAGAAGTCAAGGTGGCTGTGAAGCAACCGCGCACGGTGGGGCCGAAGTGTGGGCTAATGGTTCCTTTATTAGGGTCCTCGATGTAGAGGTCAACGCGCGTGTCATCGGCCACCGGGTTGCCATAGCGATCGGTAACGCAGGCTGTAATCGTAGCCTGGGCACCTCCAGCCACTAGGCGATCTGGCACAACCGTTACGCTTATGTCAAAAGGACTGCCCGGGGTGAACAAGACGTTGGCCTGGCCAAAGTTCGTTCCCACTGTCGCTGTCACAGTCACCGTGGTGGCCACGTAGGAACTCAGGGTAGCAGTGGCGATGCCAGCAGAAGTGAATCCTACGGCTGGCGTAATACTCCCTGTCGGGCTGACGGTGAACATCACCGGTGTACCATCCAAAGCTGGGTAGCCTTGTTGATCGGTGACGGTGACGGTAACTTGGGCAGTCTGCCCTACTGTACAACTCGCCGGGTAGGCCTGCACGGTCACTTGGAAAGCTATAGGTGTGAAGATGATGGTGTTTGTGCCGGCTGCTGTACCTGCTGTGGCGGTCACCGTAGCCGCGCCCGCCACACCCGAGCTGAGTGTCGCGGTGGCTACGCCACCTGCAGTTCCCACCACTGTAGGCGTCAGGGTGAAACTGGTGGTCAGGCTGGTGGTGAAGGTCACTGGGGTGTTGTCAGCCACAATGTTGCCAGCGTGGTCTATCACGGTGGCTGTTATGGTCGTCGTGGTACTACCATCGGCGGGGAGTTGTGTAGGATAGGCGGTGACAAACACGGTGTAGGGTGGTCCAGGGTCGAAGATGACGCTGGTAATGCCCACCCGGCCCTGCGCGGTGGCCGTAACGACGGCCGTACCAGCGATGTTGGAGCGCAGAGTGGCAGTGGCTACCCCATTCTCGGTGGCAACCGGATAGAGTGGATTAATGGTTCCCAAACTGCTGAGGATGGTCACCAAAGTGCCATCGGCCACGGGATTGGTATAGCGATCAGTCACGGCGGCGAAGAGGGTCGCCGTCTGCTCCACAGCCAGGCGTGGCGGCATGGCCACTAGAGTCACCGTGTAGGGGGCATCTGGCAGAATGTTCACGGTAGCCCAACCGCGCGCGGCACCCGCCGAGGCACTGATGGTGGCCACACCGGCCGTCGTGCCGGCCGTGATAGTGGTGGTAGCCACACCACCTGTAGTGAGCCGGCTGTCCGGGTTCACGCCGACGCCCAGATTAGTGCCAAAGGTCACCAGTGTACCGTCCGCCACGCGGTTGCCCCACATGTCGCGCACCGTGGCGGTGACGGTGGCCGTCGCCACACCACCAACGGGCAGGCTGGCCGGGACCACGGTCATGGTCACCAGGCTCGGATCGCCAGGAATAATCATAGTGGCCGCCTGGGCGCGGTTATTGCCCGTATAGCTCTCACCGCCCACCACGCTGCCTTCCACTGTGTTGGTGAGGATGGTGCCACTGGGCAGGCTGGTCGTGAGCTGGCCGGTGACCGTGAGCACGCGCCGGGTGTTGGGGGACAGGTTGGCGAAAGTCCAGCTTCGCCACTGGCCTTCCCCGCCTGCTGGGGGGCTGCTGGCGTCCAGGTACAGAACGCCGTTAGGCAGAGTATCACTGATGGTCAGGGTATTAATGGTTGCCGTCCCGGTATTGCTGTAGCTGATGGTGTAAGTGATAGTGTCTCCCGGCCTGGCCTGCGGCGTAGCTACCTTGCTCACGTTCAGGTCCGCACCCTGCACGATCACGGCGGGTGTGCTCACAGCGCGATTGTTACTGTAATCCCTTTCCCAGGTGCGCGTGGAAATAGTGGCCGTATTGGTCAGCACTGCCCCGCCAGGGGCGTGGGCATCAACAACTAGAATCAATTGTAACTCTGGGTATCCTGACCGCGTGAGCACATCCCTGGTCCAGATGATTGTGGAAGAGCCACTAATCGTCCTGGCAAAACCCAAGTCTGGGCCATTATCGTATAGCCAGGTAGTGCTGATGGGTAGCGTATCGGTGATATGGATGACGGCAGCATCAGCCGGGCCATAGCTACCGTAGGAAATCTTGTAGGTCAAGGTGTCATTGGGATTGACGGTAGAAACCGAAACGGTTTTGTTGACATAGATGTCCGTGGTCCAGACCTGGATGGTTACACCAGCTTGATTGTTGCCAGGATTGCCATCCACAGTGGTGGACGTAATGCTGGCGCTATTGGACAAGCCTTCGCTATACCCCCAACTCTGGTTGGGGTCCACCCGCGCCGTGATAGTAACAATACCTCCCTGGCCAGGGGCGAGGTCACCCAGGCTCCAGGAGTAGGTGATCCCCGGTGTCGGGGTGATGGGCGGACTGGCGGTGAAATGGATGTCTGTCAGCCTGCTTGTCAGGATGTCCTGCAGGATTACGTTCCGGGCTACAGCTCCGCTACTGGTGCTCGCCTGGGCCGCCATGCCGGGGGCCATGATGCTGCCAGGATTGTTCGTGTAGACTAAGGTGAAGGTAACCACGTCGCCAGGCGTGGCTATGGCTGGTGTGGCGGTCATGCTAACCGCCAGGTCAGCCGGGAGAAAGGTCACGGGCACAGTACCACTACGGCTGCCCACCGTGGCCGTGACCGTGGCGATGCCATTTAGCGCCCCGGAGGTCAGCGTGGCTGTAGCTACGCCACCGGCGGTGGTTGTGGCCAAGGGGTTGATCGTGCCGAGCGTGGTAGTGAAGGCCACGGCAGTGCCATCGGCCACACGATTGTTGTACTGGTCGGTGATCGTGGCCGTGATTGCGGCTGTGGCGCCGTCCACGGGGATGCTCAAGGGATAGGCCTGCAGCGTTACCGTGGTCGGAGCGCCGGGACGGAAGGTCGCCGTTGCGGTGCCACTCTTGAGGCCCCCATCGCCCCAAGTCACTGCCGTCACTGTGATCGGGCCGACGACACGCGAGCCGAGCGTCGTGGTGGCCAGGCCATTGCTGGTCACGTTGGTCGGCGGCACAACACTGCCACCGGAGCTGACGGTGAAGGTGACCAGGGTGTTATTGGCCACGGCGTTGCCGTAGAAGTCTTTCACAGTGCTGGTCACCAGGGCGGTGTCGTCCACGGTCAGGTCTGGCGGGTTAATCGTTACCGTCACGGTAAACGGTGCTCCTGGCAAGAAGGTGACATATGTATAGCCGCTCCGGCTATCGGCGAAAGCGGTTACCGTCGCTGTGCCCGCCACATAGCCAGAGGCGAGTGTGGCGGTAGCAACGCCGTTGGTCGTGGGGCGACTGGATGGGGCAATTGTGCCCTGCAGGCTCGCTGTGAAGGTTACTGGCGTACCGTCAGCCACCGGGTTGCCGTACTGATCGAGCACGGTAGCCGTGACGATGGCCAGTGCACCCCCCACCAGGATACTCGCCGGGTAGGAGCTTACGGTGACCGTATATGGTACGTCCGGGACTACCGTCGTAACGGCCAGGGCCTGGTTATCGCTCTGGTCGCTCTCCGGTGTGGAGGTGCTAATCTGCACGGTATTGGTGAACACCGTCCGGCTGGGCACGCTGGGCGAGACGACGCCGATGAGCGTGATAGTTCCACTACTGCCCAGGTTCAGGCTGCCCAGGTTCCAGATAAGCACCGGCCCCGCCATGCTGCTGGGCGCCGGACTGGCACTGCTATAGCTCACGCCGCTGGGCAGGGTGTCCGTCACCACCACATTGTCCGCTGCGATGTTGCCCGTGTTAGTGTAGGCGATGGTGTAAGTGATCGGTCGGCTGGGCTTCGTCGTAGTAGGGGCGGACTTGCTCACGATCACGTCTGCCGCCTGCACTATTGTGGATCGGGTAGCCTGGTTGTTAGCGTAGTTGCTCTCCGGCGTCTGCGTGCCGATAGCCACGGTGTTGTCGAGGCGGGTGCCAGCAGGCAGAGTAGGGCTGACGTTAACCACCAGCGAGAAGGAGGCACTCTGGCTGCCTGCCAGGGGGCCCACCGTCCACACTACTGTCTGCCCGACAACTGTGTGGGGCAAAACACTGGTGTCCCAGGCGTAGGTAACCCCAGCCGATAGCGTGTCGGTGATGAGCACCCCAGTCGCCGTGGCTGGCCCCAGATTCTGGTAGATGATGCTGTAGATGAGTTGGTCGCCGGGGAAGACAATGCTCGGCCCGCTTTTGACGATCACGACATCCGCTGTCTGCACCGTGGTGGTCACCGTGCTGGTGTTGTTGACCGGGTTAGTTTCAGCGGTGGTGGTAGCGATGGTAGCAGTGTTGGCGAACTGTGAGCTGCTCCCCCAGGTGCGGGCAGGATCCAGGCGACCGGTGATAGTGATGATCCCGCCCTCGTCTGTAGCGAGAGGGGCCACCTGCCAGGTGTAGGTGACACCAGGAGTGGGCGTAATGAGTGTCCCACTAGAGACAAAGGTGACGTTGGTGAGGGAGATAGGGATGATGTCCGTGATGACCACGTCCGTGGCGGTGATTGTGCCGGAATTAGAGTAAGTGAGGGTGTAGGTGATGAGGTCGCCTGGCACTACCGGGTTCGCCGGGCTCATCGCCTTGACGAGGCCCAGGTCGGCGGACTCGGCGACTTGTACTGTATCCAGGGCAGAGTCGGTGGTAGCGCTGAAGATAGCAGTGCTAGCCAAAGTGCTGGAGGGTCGAGCAGGGTTCGCCATCCCGCTGCTCGTAGTTGTGATCAAGGGGCCGAGGCTTAAGGGGTCAGGGGTGAGATTGCTTGCTAGGTGCGCGGTGCTGGGAGTGCTTGCCAGCACAAAGAGGGTAGCCAGGCAAAGAAGCAGTCCAGCGCGAGATAACAGCGAGACTGCAAATTTCCTAAAGTTGACCGTTCTCATGTCTTACTCCTTGTCTTGGAGAGCTTTAAGGTGGTACGTCTCCTGCTTTTCCTACCAGGGGCATGTTAATCACAAAAATATAGAACGCCAAACAAGGGTCAAAGGATACAGCCTTAACCGCATTTGGGTGGCTATTTTTGCCAGCGTTCAAAACTGATAGGAGGGCAAGAAGTCCGGTGCGACGCACCTGAGAGGTGCGTCGCACCGGAGGAGTTGTCCCATCCAGGGCATAGCGGTTCTTGGTTCACCTGTTTTTGAGTCAGGGTAGAACGGAGCATTGATCACTGTGACCGGCCTCAGCCATCGCCCAAGGGCTAAGGCGGGGTGAGGAGGCGCGGCGGGTCAATGCCATCGTCGCCCAAGGGCTGGGGCGGGTTGGTGAGGTGTGGTGGGTCGATGCCGTCACCCAAGGGCTGTGGCGGGTTGGTGAGGTGTGGCGGGTCGATGCCATCGCCCAAGGGCTGAGGCGGGTTGGTGAGGTGTGGCGGGTCGATGCCATCGCCCAAGGGCTGTGGCGGGTTGGTGAGGTGTGGTGGGTCGATGCCGTCGCCCAAGGGCTGTGGTGGGTTGGTGAGGTGTGGTGGGTCAATGCCATCGCCGGCCAGGGCCACCGACGGCGACAGGGCAACAAAAATGGCACTGTCTCTGGTCGTCAGACTCATGTTCATCACCAACGTACCAAGAAGCAGTGCCACGATGAGCAGCAGTCTCAAGCGTGTCATGGGAATTCCTCCTTTTTTTCTAGTAGTACAACTTGCCGCATGAAGTGCTCGTTGGCTTGGACGAGGTCGCCCAGTTCTGTGTAGGCCTTACCCACCTCCGCGTAGATCTTGCCGGCCTCCTCCTCGTTGCCCAGATCCTCCAGGGTGTGGGCAGCCTTAAGCAGACGGGCGATCCCCTCGTCACGATTTCCGCGCCGACACTCTATCCTCCCGATGATGGCCTCGGCGTAGGCCGGCTGCCTGCTCCGTTCCACCCTTGACTCCAAATCCAGAACCTTGTGGGCGTAATTCAGGGCCTGTTCGTGCTCGCCAACCTTGGAGAAGTACTTGGCCAGGGCGTAATACGCCCCCATTTCGCCCCGTGCATCCTTCAGTTGCTGGCTAATCGTTGCGCTCTCGTTTAAATACTCCAGCGCCTTGTCCACCTCGCCTTTGTCCAGGTAAATGAGCCCCAGGTTGGTGTTGACCTGGCCGGCCAGCTTGAGGTTATCAATGGCGATGAAGAGGCCCTTGCTCCGCTCGGCGTACTCCACGGCCTGGTCCAGGTTGCCCCGTTCGTGATAGTTCAAGGACAGGCTCATGTAGATGACGGCCTGCTTGTAGAAATTGTCCGTATCGGCTAGGAGCTCCAGAGCCTGGTGGTAGTAGCGGGTGGAGCTTTTCAGATCCTCCAGGACGCGGCAAGTGTCTGCCAGGTTGTAGAGGATGCGGCCCTCCAGATCCAGGAACTCGCGTTGCCCTTTGATCAGAGCCAATGCCTGCTCGTAGCGCTCCTGAGCCTGCCGATAACGTTTGCGCTCGAAGTACAAGGTGCCCCAGGCGTTGTGCAGTAGAGCGCATTGGTAGGCATCCTCATTGGTCGTGCAGTAAGCCTGGGCGGCAATGAGGTGCTGCTCGGCGATTTCGGGTTGTTCGCTCTCCAGGGCCACCCGGGCCAGCCCCAGGTGCGCCCGGGCGACGAGGGCGGCGTCCTCCATTTCCTGGGCCAGGGGCAGGGCCTGCTGAAAGTAGTCCTGCGCCTGGGCGAGGGTGCGGTGGCGCAGGCAGTTCTCCCCCAGTTCCAGGCTCAGCCCCACCACCCGGCTTTTGAGGCGCGCCGCCATGTCCACACCTTCCAGGAAGTAGGAGGCGGGCCGCCCCAGGCGCGCCGCCAGCTTCTCCAGGGTGTCCAGGGAGGGGTTGACCACGCCACTCTCGATCTTGCTGATGAAAGTGGGGGAATAATCATCCCCGGCTAGCTCCCGTTGCGTCAGGCCACGAGCCCGGCGCTCGGCCTTGATGCGGTCGCCTAAAGCGTTTGTCATGAGTATAACTACCTCTCTATAGTCTAACTATGCGGCCCTCTGGGTCATGAATGACCATTGTTATTATACCACAGAGTTGCTGACAAATCAAGGGGGAGGGACGGAATATTATGCCTGAAAATCAAGTTCTGATGTCCTACGTGTTGCCTCATTCAAGAACCTTACCGTAGGTCGTATTCGTTGCCTCACCTAAGAATCTTACCGTACCTCTTATTACGAGGCAATTCGTTAGGGCCCTGTCAAAGTCAGGTTGGAAGTGCTCCGATCAGTTCAAGTGCCCGCCTGACAGAGGCGCCGTAGTGCCTCAGACCATCGGCGATGTTTGTCCACCCTTGCGCACGCAGCAAGGCCAGGA
>Ga0315268_10000460_pt1 | contig 47877 bp, 31 predicted proteins | sample C1_top_MG_FD_204535 | JGI IMG/M metagenome (GOLD analysis project Ga0315268, IMG submission 204535) | Sediment microbial communities from Yellowstone Lake, YNP, Wyoming, USA - C1_top | ecosystem: Environmental > Aquatic > Freshwater > Lake > Sediment | place: USA: Wyoming | collected 2017-08-01 | reverse complement strand
GCGCATGTGCGCGAAGCGTCTTGGACTGCGGCAGTCCCCTGCCGCTTTTGCGACCGGGCCGCTGAGAAAGCGCCTGAGGACTGGCCCACTCCAAGGCGCTTCGCGCGAGCCGGCGCACATCCCATTTTCATCGTTTGTGGCGCCGCGCGCGGCATGATCGCTAAGGCGACCCCAGGGCGGGCTTGACCGCGAAGGCCTTGCGGATTTGGGCCTCCAGTTCGCTGCCGCCCTGGCCGGTGGCAGACAACACCAACGCGGCGGCGGCCGACACGTTGGCGCTAGCCGTGGACGTCCCCACAATCAGGTAAGGCTCGTTCTGATACGGCACCAGGCTCATCCCTGGCGCCGCCACGTCCACGAAATCACCGCGATTGGCGTACGCCGCGATTTGCCCGCTGCGCGTGGTGGCGGTCGCCGCGATCACCTCGGGGTAGGCCGCCGGGTAAGTGGGGGTGGTTACCGGTTCGTTGCCGGCCGCGCCCACGAAGACCACCCCCTGGTCGTGGCCGCTCTTGATGACCGCGCGCACGAGGGGGCAGTCGTCGCCGCCGCCCAGGCTCAGGTTGACGATCCTGGCGCCGCCGTTGATGGCGGCGTAGATGCCCTTGGCGATCTCAAAAGTGGTGGTGCTTGGGTCGTTGCCGTACACGTCCACGGGCAGCAACCGCACCGGGGTGCCGTTGGCCGTCTCAGATGATCTTGACAGTGAGTAGAGGACAGTCTCCGCCATCGCTGTGCCGTGAGTGGGCTGGTCAGTCGGCGGCTCGGCCTTGGCGGCCACCGAGAGGGCCGGCAGCAGGAAGTCCTTCAAGACGGTGCCTTGGGTTTGGACGGCGGTGTCAACCAGTCCAACGACGACGCGGCTGGTGTCGGTGGTGGCCTTGGGGCGGAGGGTGAAAGGCGGCAGCAGGCCCAGCGCCAGCGGCTCCGGCGGGCTGGGCTTGGCCACGGCGTAATTGGCCTGGATGGATTCGACGTCTTCGTCGTTGGCCAGTTGCGCGCGGGCGCTCTGGGCCGCCGTCTCGCTGTCAAACTCCAGGCGATAGGCGCGCAAGTCAGCCATCCGGCCGACGATTTTTGCGCCGAGCCGCTCGGCGATCTGCTCAATGGACTCTCTGGCCCCGGGCTTGAGGATTGCGATTAACTCGTTCGGGATCGCTTTCTTGTCCGCTGGGGGCGGCTCGGGTTCGGGCGGAGCGGCCACCACGTCAGTGGCGGCCTGCATCGAGGTTTGAAAGACCAGCAACTTGGCGGGCGCGTTGGTCGCCGGCACCAGCATGAAATTCAAGCTGCCCAGCAGCCGCCGGAGCGCCTCGCCGGTCTTGAGGCCGCTGAACTTGGCAGTGACGGCGTGCTCCAGTTTCGGCTCCACGAGGATTTGCCAATGGGTTTTGGCGGAAATGGCTCGCAGCAGCTTGGCCAGCGGCCAGCCTTCCAGGTCGGCGTCCACCAAGCCCTCCCTGTCCCGCCAAACCAGCCGGTCGGCGGCCCGGCTCGTCGCGGCCCAGCCAAAGCTCAGCGCCAGACTCAGCCACAGGGCCAGCCGCGCCCCCCTTTCCCAAACAAAGCCGATTCCCCAACGCCTCACACCCAACAATATAGACGACGGGAGCCACGACGCCAACGTGAAACGTGAGGCGTGAAACGTGAAAACTCATCCGAGTGTTGCCACCAGGTTCACGTTTCACGTTTCATGGGTTGCGTTTCACGTCTTCGCTCAGCGTTTGAGCCGGAAGAACCACGGCGCGTCGCTCGCGTCAAAGACGACCGAGTTAGTGTCCACTGGCGGGCCGGGGAGCCAGTTCGGCGGGTCCAGCCGAATTGTCCGCTCCAGCGTGCAGCCCCGGTAGCCCGGCGGCCAGGAGACGATGACTTTGTCCCCGGCCAGCGTCACCTGCAGCCGCGGCTGGGCGTACTGGCCAGCCCGGATTTCCGTGTTCGGCTCGGGATGGATTTCATATTCAGCCAACTGGACCGAGCTAGAAAAGCCGTCCGGGCGCAACCTGGAGTTGTATTCCACGCGGAGCCAGCCCAGATGCCAGCCGTCGGCCTTCGAGACGCGGAAACCGAATAAGCAATTGGTGGTCTGCGCGTTCAATTGGCCGTACGAGGAGTATTCAACGCTGGGTGGGGAGCCCGGCGGATCATAGACACCCCACTCGTAGCGACGGCTGCCGATGCCGAGACCGACGATCTGCAGCCAAGCCACGCCCTCTGGGGCGTTCCACGCCCAATAGGGGTCCCACGTCCCAGCCCGGCCCGGGTCGGTTAAAACGGGTTGGCCGTTGGTCAAGAGGGCAGTGACGAAGCCTAGCCCCTGTTGCACCTCGGCATACAGATGCACGGGCTCGGTTGGAAAGAGAGCTTCGGTGCTGTCCGTGTAGGTGGAATATCCGCATCCATACTGGCCGCAGCCCTGGCACACTTGGTACGTTGTAAAGCCCCAGTGGTGAAATTCGGCGTCACCGTCACCGTCCAAGTCCACGATGTCAACCCAGTTTGTGTAGAAATACTGGGCAGATGGGTCGCACGACCCCGGGCAATTGACCGAGGTGGGGACGTAACCCTGCGCGCGCGCTGAAGGTGGGACGGTCAGCCCAAGGAACACCACCGCGACCAACCCAGCTGCCGGAGAAGATAGCAGTTTCATAAGCCAGGGTAGATTTGCCGTGAGGATGCGCTATGGTCTCATTCCTCCGATTCGTTGCCATGGAGAAGCACATCCTGCGGCACGAGGAGGAAGGCGCGGGCGCTTCCGTCGTAGTAACCGTTGCCGACGATCCAGCCTTGGTCGTTGATGGCCTCCGCAGTGCTCAGTACCCAGCCGCTGGCCATGTAGGTCAGGTGCGGGTCGTTGAGGTTGAGCATGAGGGAGTAGGTCGCCCACCAGTCAGTCCACCAATCTGATGAGTAGATGTCCATGACAAAGGCCGCAGGGGACCCGGTCGGCGTCGTCCAGCTCGTGCCCACAACCGTGACGCCACCCGCAGTGCGATTAACCGCCAGCGCCTCGCTCCGCCCTGGTGTTCTGGAGCTAGCCAGGAAGTACCCGTATGGCGCCACAGTGCCGAGCACGGCTGCGTTGGTTGTCCAAAACGACCCGGGCCACCAGATGGCCGCGCGCGTTTCGTTTTTCCAGACGCCCCCGCGGTTGTACCAGCAGTCGGTGGCCCCAACGGCGTCGCCGGTCGAGTTCACGCCGTTAGCCACATTGTTGGTGAGGGACGTTACGACAATTGTGTTTACCGACAGCCCAAGCGCGTTTAAGTTCGTGGAAACGAGGCGGTTGGAATTCTGGCTGGGGACCGTCCGGAAGGCCCGCCAGGCAAGAGCGGAGCCGACGGAGACGCGCGACTTGCCCACGGTGACCCCGGAGTCGTTCGCCATGTAAGCATAGCCTGGGGTGCTTGGGTTGCCATCGAACGAAAGCAAATCAACTGTCTGCCAGTTTGTACCGACCTTCTCCCAGCGGGTTGGCCGGGCGTAGTCGGTGCTCCCGGGGCGATAGCTCGACCAGCCGACCGGTTTCCCGCTCGTTGGTGCCAGCCACAGCGCCTCCCCAGGTCGCCCTGGGGTGATGGATTGCAGGGTGACAACGTCACTCAAGTTAGTACAGCCAGCGGGCACATAGCACGCTTGGTTGTTGCACTTGCCTACCACGTTGCCGGCGTCATCCACGCCAAGAATCAGGGGCGAACCGGACAGGCCGCCGATGTAGATGAGGTCAGTGTAGTTTGGGGCCACCCAGGTGTCGCCCAGCGAGAAGTAGTAGCCGTTGGTGTAATAGGTCGCGTAGCCGGCGATGCTGGCGTTGGTCGGTTGGTTGATGGCGTACGCCCAGGTAGCGTACGCCCAAACGTTAGTGGGCGGGGGCGACATGAGCTCGCCCGGAAGGGAACCCGCGCTGCCAAAGTCCTGGCCTTCTGCCGGCGGAGAAGTGCCGGCGGCCGCTGGCTCTTGTTCCTCAGCAACGGTCACACCGGCCTCGGTCCCCTCGGCGGGCGCGCCGGCTGCCTCGGCTTGGCCCCCGGCAGCGGACGTGAAGCCGGAGGCGCCGCCACCGCCACCATAGAAGTCCGTTAGTTCATACAGGCGGTATCTCGGGCCATCCGAAATCGAAATGACCGCCGGGGGGTTGTTGCCGGTCTGGTATGCGTGCGGGTAGGTAGTTACCCAAGGTCCGGGTGGGGCCGCGGCGTAGTCGCTTACCGGCGGGGCGATATTGAGGTAAGCCGCTCTGAATTCGGCGGCATCGCCAAAGCCGGGTTTGGGCTGGACCCGGACGGTGACTTCGCGCGCCCCGGCTGGAATCGTCACCTGCCACGTCGAGTCCGGGTTCATGGGAATGTTCGTCCCGGAAGAGGTCCTCAATTCGTAGTGAACGCCAGGCGTCGCAGGCAGGAGGAGATAAGTCGTCGAAGTCTCCGCCGCCACAGTGGCCGTGAGGTCGGTGTTTGTCGGGCCGCTGCGAGTCAAGCGCACGGTCCCGTAGGTGAGCCTGCGGTCATCGGCTATGTCGGGCGTTCGCTCAAAGCGCACGGTGGTGCCGAGGGAGATCTCTGCGCTGGTCCAGATGTCGGCGCCGTCCTCATCGAAGTAGCCCGGATAGTCCCAGTCGCGAAAGACGACGATGTCGTCCCTGCCTGGCGATCCAGTGGCTTGGTAAGCGAAGGTCACGACAGTCCCAGAAACCTGGCTGCTGTACTACGCGTCTTTGTTGGGCCCCGCTCTCACACACAAGTGCAGGTCATCTGGAGGTGGCTGTTCGGACGTCTCGCCGCTGCCGCCCAACGAGGAAGGGTGATACAGGTAGCGCGCCTTGACCTGGACCTGACCGCCGACTAGAACCGGCTGGCCGACGCTGATTTCATATACGCCCAGCAACTGGCCCTGCGCGTTGGTCGCCAAGAGCACTCGCCCCGGAAAGCCGCTTGGCGAAAAGCCGGCGGGGCCGGTCGGCAGCGGCGGACGTTCAACGGCCGGCATGGCAATGTTCGTCAGCGTAGTGAAATCGAAGGCCAGACTCGAGAGCGTATTGCCATTGGTGGTGAGGTTGCTCCCCAGGGTCACGCCGCGGCCCGTTTCAGGGTCAATGGTCGGGCAGTAGAGCGGCCGCCAGTTGGCCAGGTTGGTCTTGGCCGGGTCGGGCTCGAAGAAGTTCGTGAGCGGACGTGTGGTGAACCGGTTCGTCTGGAAGGCGATGTTGTCGGCGCCGCCAAGGCGCAGGCCGGCGCAATAGCTCGTCTTGAAGCGGCCAAGGGCGAGACTCGCGTCGCTGACCGGCAGGACATTGGTGAACGCGCCGACCACATTGGTCCGCCATTCGTAGTCGGTGTAAAGCTGGTGCAAGGGCACGTGTCGCATGCGCGCTGCGTTCCAGGATACCGTGTAGTTGGTGAAGTAGCTGGTCGGGCAATTGGCGCCGCCCACGTTCGCCAGCAGGGGAACGTCCAGAAAGATGCTATTTGTCACGTCAACGTTCCGCACCGGCCCCGTGTCGTGGTTTAGGCCCAGCGCAACCCCGACGGCGACGTTATCATGGAAGGACACGCCGGCGGACTGAGCGGAGCCGAAAGCGATCTCGGCGCCGCTGCCGCGCACCAAGCAGCGGCGGACCTCCGCCACCCGCAGGTTGGGGCAAATCCCAGGATCGGGACCATTAGTGCTGGTCTGCCAGTACGGCGTGCAAACCATGATGGCCGTGCAATAGCCGCCGCGCACACTGTGAAAATCGCTCACCTCGCAGTCCTCGACCACCCACGCCGGACCGCTGTTCGTTCCGTCCGGCATGAAGGCGCTGGCCCTGACAGAGAGCGGGAACGCCTCGGCGCCGTAACCCACCCAATACGGCTGGGGCACCAGCCCGTTGGCGCCGCAGTTCTTGACGCGGACCTTGCGGATCAGGCCCCGCTTGGCTTTGGCATAGAGGGCGCTGAGCCTGAACCCGTCCATGTAGGCCGGGGACGTGGCGTTGGTGCTGTACTGCGTTGCGCCCCAGTTTGCCCACCCGGACCAGTTGCCGTCGAGGACCAAGTCCTGGCACTCAAAACGGTCAATTTCGGAGCCGAACCACAGCAGGCATGCCTGCCCCCCGGGGCCAAAGAACAGGCTGGTTGGATGGGCGCCCTGGTTTGCCGTGGGGGGCAGGAGGCGCAGGACAGCGGGCTGAGCTGGGTCGGTGGATTTGAGCTTGAGGATGCGCGCAGGTGGTGGCGAGGGCTCCAGCGCCTCAATGTTGTATTCGCACTCGCCGAAGTCGGTCCTGAACAAGAGCTCCACCGTGTTATTGTCGCCGTCCGGCTTGGGATTATTGCCGATGATGTTTTTCACGTCGGCGGTGGTCCACGGGATGGGATTATTGAAGCTACAGTTCGTCGGGGTGCCAGTATAGCTCGTCCCCGGCGGCGCCAGCCAGTAAGTGCCAGCGTGGAGCAGGCCAGAAGCGGTTGCGCACGCCAGCAGGCCAAATGCCAGGGGCAGTAGCCGGCTAGCCAGCCTCGGCGGAGTGGAACATCGTGAGAAACACCAGCGGAGCGCCCCTTGCCTTGTCTTCATAAGTTGTACCGCTTAACCACCACAATCTAAGGCCTGACCCACCTGGCGTCAACCACGTTTCCCGGGCGCGGCGGTCTGGCGGTCCGGCAGCGTCAGGCAGACTCTTCCAAGCCGCCGCGCCACAGGGTGGGGTCTGAGAAGGCTGGCAGGAATGTGCTGAAGACTGACCAAGAGGTGATGTCCCTTTTGGCGTGAAACGTCTTACGTGAGACTGGATGCTGGATGCCGGATGCCGGATTGGCTGGGCGCGATGCGGGATGCGTGACAGAGCAGGCAAAGCGTGCGCGAAGTGTTCACGCATCACGTATCACGCATCACGCCCCACAGCCCTACCGGACGCCGTCCGGCGTGACCCGGGCTTCGGTGGACAGGCGGTAAGCCAGACCGGCTGGCGAGTTGAGGGTGACCTCCAGCAAGAAGGCGCGGTAGCCCTGGGCAGGCGTCGGGATGCTGACGCTGGCGGCGGTGCTGCCGGGCTTGAGCTCAAGCTCGCGGCTCGACCATTGATCATCCCGGAAGTCGCGGTCTTTCGAGTCGGCGGTCCAGAGCGTGACCTTTGTGGGCGGCTGGCTGGCCTGCACGGCGGCTTTGACCGCGCCGCCGTCGGGCTGGAAGCTCCACTCCAGCTTCGGCAACTGGCTGCCGGCGGCGATCATCTGGAACCACGCGGCCAGCGTTTGGAAGGCGTCTTTGGCCCCGGCCAAGTCGTGGCCCCCGTTAGGCGTCTGAAAGATCAGCTTGGGTTCGGGCAAGTCGTTCCAATAGTGACGGAGTGAGTCCACCGTCCAGTAGGGATCGTTGGTGCCCAAGAGGATGAGCTTGGGCATCGTGTAACGGGCGCGATATGAATACGGGTCAACGTAGCCGCGGAGCTTGACCATCGCCGGCTCGTCCATTTTCAAGTGCAGGTTCAGGTCGGTGTAATCGCTGATCTGCTCGCTCTGGCGGCCATAGACTTTCTCGGCCCACTCGATTTGCTGCTTCATGTTGAGCATGTCAATGACCATCGGCGCAATGGCCTTGACGCGCGGGTCCACTGCCCCGGTGAGCCAGGTCGTCCAGCCGCGCTTGGAGGAGCCAGCGACGACAAAGCCCTCCACCCGCTGGTTGAATTCGCGCGGCGCGAACGCCTGCACCGTGTCCATCGCGCGCACGGCGCTCTTGACCATGGGAAAAAGCAGCGGCCAGGACTCGTCGCCGGTCCGCATGAATTGCTCGAAGGTGTAGGCAATCAAGGTGTCCTCTTTGCGGCCGTCGTAAAGCGGCTGGTTGGGCACCTTGTTGAGCACGGCGACCAGGGCGCCGGATTGGCGCGCGACGTATTCGTAGAGGCCGAGGTCTTTCTCATTCGGCGCGTTGTAGCCGCCGCCGGTGATGAAGAGCGCGGCGATGGTCGGATAGCGCACCGGCTCGGGCCGCAGCACCATCAGGTGATGGCTCCAAAACAACCCGCGCCACGTCTGCGAAATGAGTTCCAAGTGGGTCAGCGTTCCCCGCGGGGTCTTGATCTGTTCGGTGCGCTTCCACTGGAAGCTGGAATCCGGGGCCTTGACGTAATCCTCCAGCGCGCCCGCCTGAGCCGGGCACTGCCCCAAGCCGGCCAGAAGGACAGAGCCGAGAAGCGCCAGCTCCGACTGGCGGCGCGGCGCGCGGACTGCAAACAAGATAGCACTTGCCATGAAAAACAAGTGCCGCAGCGTCCTCCGAAAGTCAAGAATGAAACCAAACGCTTCGCGGTTCGGCGGGGCGGCGCTCCGGAGCCCCACGGGATGCGCCCCGCAGCGCTTGAAGAATCTGCTGCGCTGGAGGATGACTCCGCCTGATCTGCATCCGGTAATCTTTTTAACAGCGAAGCAAGAAAGAAGGCATTACTTATGCAGCTTCCGCCCGCCGGCGCGGGTCTATCGCACCACGCCGGGGCCATAGCCGGACGGGGAGTCCTATCCTCCACTTCCAACTGACGAATCGCGTGAAACCAATCAATCGTATGAAACCAATGAAGATGTTGCTGACTATTTGTTTGGCCGCCGTGGTGGCGTCACTGTGTCCCTTGGATGCCGCTCAACTCGGCCAGATGCTCTGGGAGTCTCCGGTCTGTTCTGATTCCTCCCCCGCGATTGGTGCGGACGGGACGGTGTATGTGGGGTCAGGGCACTCTAACGTCTGTGCCCTGAACGGGGCGACGGAGCAGAAACGATGGGAGTTTAAGACCGGTAACCATGTTTATTCCTCCCCGGCGATTGGTGCGGACGGGACGGTGTATGTGGGGTCATTGGACGGCAACGTCTATGCCCTCTGCAGCAGCAGCGTGGGCGGCTTGGCCGAGAGCCCCTGGCCCAAGTTTCGGCACGATGCGCAAAACACAGGCTGCCGGGGCCAAGCGCCTGGGATTGAGAAGCAGCCCCGGCTTGTCGTTCTGAAGGAAGGCCAGGAAGGCCGGATCACGGTCAAGGTCTCAGGTGTGCCGGTGCCGCAGGTGCAGTGGTTCTTCAACGGTGCGGCGCGTCCTGGGGACACTAATGCCACGTTGATCCTGCCGGCGGTGACGTGGGCGCTGGAAGGGACTTACTTGCTGGTCCCCAGCAACACCGCGGGCCAGGCGACCAGCGCCCCCATCGTCGCGGTGGTCAGCAACGTTGACCGGGAGCGGTTCGTCGGGCTGCGCTGGGAAGGTGGCAGTGGCGGGCCAGTGAGCCTGGAAGCCACCGCGCAACTAGGCGCGCTAGCGGCGTGGCACTCGCTCAGCAATTACCCCTCCGGCGGCGCGGCGCAATTCTACGCGGAAGTCGGCCCTGTGGAGGCCGCGCGTTTCTATCGGGTCAACGGCGCAAGCGTGCGACTGAGCGCGGGCCGGCTGAATGGCTGGTGGATGCAGGAGTTGGTCGGGAGCCGCATCCAGATCGAGGTGGTTTCGGTGGCGACGGGCTGGACCAACTGGCAGACGTTGACGAACCTGGCCTTGGCCGCCAGCCCGTATCTGTTCCTGGATGAGGCGAGCCTGGGCGCGCCCGAACGAGTTTACCGAACCACGGTCCTGCCTTGAAATGTGGCCGGGATGTTGAACTCCGGGAGAGGCGGACCACAATGACTGGCGCGGGGGAGAGCGTAGCGCAAGCTTCCAGCTTGCTGGTGAGAGCGGCTTCCAGCCGCGCAGGATGCCCCGCGGACCGGGAGACAAGGATGCCTGCGCTACGAAAGCCTGCCCTACGGGTCCGTCACGAGCTCTGCTGAGCACAGAGCACTCAGACTGGCCCACGCTCAGTAGGCCGATAAGCGCTGCTCCAGGGCCAGTCTTCCGGGTGGGCGCACAGTCGCGCCTTGACGGGGTTGTTCACAGTGTAAGCGCAACAGCGGGCCATGTCTTGGTCGTTGCGAATGAGATGGTCAAAAGACTCCACCTGCCAAAATGGCTGGCCCTGACGGTGCAGCAACTTATTGGCTTCGTTCGCCGTGTAGGACTTCCAGCTGTGCAGAATCTTCGACAAGCTCCACCCCGGGCGTGGCCAGACGACTACGTGAACATGGTTGGGCATCACTACCCAGGCGCGCAGCTCATAGCGGTCGCCGGCGAAGAACGTAAGGGCGCCAGCCACCAGTTTGGCCACCGCGGGGTGCCGGAGAAAGCAGTCACCGTGGCCGGCGTCCAGATAGCCATCCACCTTGTCGCAATACCAGACGAACAACTGCTCCTGCTCCGTCAGCGTCAGTGGCGACCGGTGCGCCCCGGCGTCCCGGAGAATGGCCTCACGCTCCTGTTTGAAGCGCAAGACGACTTCGCGGGGGAGCGTCCCCGCGAGGCGAAAGCCGACGAAGTAAGCGGCACCTTCGCGCTTCAGATGGGGCAGGTAACCGCGGGAGTGCAGGCCTGCCACCAAGCGGCTCCGGGGATAGAGTGGTTCGTTTGCCGCGCGCTCAAACACAAACGGAATATCACGCCACGCCGCGGGCGACGTCAATCGAGAAGAGGCTGCGCGCCTCTGCCGGCGAAGCTGGCGCGCGTCGCCCAAGCTTCAGCAGTGGTCATCCGAGCAAGATGCTCCGCGAACCAGCAGGCAAGGATGCCTGCGCTACGAAAGCGCGCCGCCCATTAGGCCTCACGTTTCACGTTTCACGCCTCACCTTTCACGCCTTCACCCAGAGTTGAGAGGGATTTGAGTTGAGAGCTGAGGGAGCCGCAGTGGCCGAGGGTTCGCTGCACGGCTTGATCGCGGGAGAGCAGCTCGGCTTGGGCTTCGCGCCGAAGCTTGAACTCGATTTTGCCCTGCTCCACGGTGCGCTTGCTGACGGTCAGGCGCACCGGCAGGCCGATGAGGTCGGCGTCGCTGAATTTCTCCCCGGCGCGCAACGGGCGGTCGTCGTAAAACACCTCAAGGCCAGCTTGGAGAAGGTCCTGGTAGGCCGCCTCGGCCTTGGCCTTCACGGCGGGGTCTTCGAGGTTCAGGCCGATGAGATGGACGTGATAAGGAGCGATTTGGGGCGACCAGATGATGCCTTTGTCGTCGTGGTTCTGTTCGATCCAGGCGGCGGCCATGCGACTGACGCCGATCCCGTAGCAACCCATGACGACGGGCTGGGCCTGGCCGGTGGCGTCCAAGTAGCGGCAGCCCATCGCTTCGGAGTACTTCGTGCCGAGCTTGAAGATGTGGCCCACCTCGATGCCCCGGGCCGCCTGGAGCGCGCCCTGGCAGTGCGGGCAGCCGTCCCCTGGCTTGGCGAGCTTGAGCTCAGCCAGCTCCGGCAGCGGCAGGTCGCGCCCGAAATTGACGTTGATGTGATGATGGTGAGTGCGGTTGGCGCCGCACTCGAAGTTGATCCGCCCGGCCACGTAATGGTCGGCGACGCGGCGCACCGCCGGCGGCAACTCCAGCGGGCCGGCGTACCCCGGCTCGGCGCCGGTAAGCTGCTTGATGGCGGCGGCAGTCGCAAGCTGCAGGCTCTTACACCCCAGCAGATTTCGCAGCTTGGTTTCGTTCACCTCGCAATCGCCGCGCACCATCACCGCCACGACCTGGCCGTCGGCCTCGAAGAGCAGGGTCTTGGTCGTCTTCCATACCGGCAGGCCCAGGAATCGGGCCAGCGGCCCGACTTGGATGAGGTTCTCGCCGAAGACCGTCTGCCTGGGTTGGGGCGTGGCATCCTGGGGGAATTGCTGGAGCCGCGAGCTGGCCTGTTCCTGGTTGGCGGCGTAGTCGCACTGGTCGCAGAACAGGATGGTGTCCTCGCCCGTGTCGGCCAGCACCATGAATTCCTGGCTGCCGCTGCCGCCGATGGCCCCGGGGTCGGCCTCGACCGCGCGGTAGCGGAAGCCGATGCGCTCGCAGATGCGGTGATAGGCCAGGCGCATCGCCTCGTAAGAAGCCTCCAGGCCCGCCGCGTCCAGGTCGAAGCTGTAGGCGTCCTTCATGATGAATTCGCGCGCGCGCATCAGGCCGAAGCGGGGCCGGAGTTCATCGCGGAACTTGGTCTGGATCTGGAACACGCACCGGGGCAAGTCCTTGTAGGACTTGATCTCGCGGCGGAGGATGTCAGTGACGACTTCCTCGTGGGTCGGGCCCAGGCAGACGGTGCTGCCGCGGCGGTCTTTGAAAGCGAACATGACGCCGTCCACGGCCGTGTAGCGGTCCCAACGGCCCGACTCTTCCCACAACTCGCGCGGGTGGAGGGCGGGCATGAGCAGCTCCTCGGCGCCGGCCCGGAGCATCTCCTCGCGCACGATTTGGGCGAGTTTGTTCAACGTGCGCCACAGCAGCGGGAGGTAGGAATAAAGGCCCGCCGCCAGTTGCTGCATGTAACCGCCGCGCAACAGGAAGGCGTGCGCGACCGTCTGCGCGTCCTTTGGCGCCTCGCGCAACGTTTTGCCTACGTGTCTGGATTGTCTCATCGCACTTGTCCCGGTGAAACCAAGCCGGGCCAAACGATGGATAAAGCCCGGCGCTGAATCAAGCGCAGACCGTTGACCCGGGGACCGTGAAACGTGAAACGTGAAACGTGAACACGGCGGCGAATCTAGTTTTCAGGTTCTCAGGATCAAGTTATCAGGTTCGCCACGTCGCCCCGCTGCCGCCTGTCGGACTTGACAACCTGATAACCTGATAACTTGACAACTTGATAACCTTCGCGCCCCTTCAGGTATCACGCATCACGTTTCACGCATCACGTATCCGCTTGCATCTGCCCTCCGCCTGGCCCACAACAGTTGCGGCAGCGAATGAGCCAAAGTAGAGTGCCTATGAAACCTGCGTGCGCCTGGTTGCCAATCGCAGCCATAATCGCGTTGGCGATGAATGCCTTCGTTCACGCCGCGCCACGAGATGCCCAATGGAAACGGGTCGAAGAGGCCATGAGCAAGGGCCTGCCCAGGACCGCCATTGAGGAACTCGAACCGATCATCAAGCAGGCCTTGGCGGAGAAAGCCTGGGCCGAAGCCGTCAAGGCGATCACGCGCAAGATTGCCTTGGAGGGCGTCATCCAAGGCGGCAGGCCCGAAGAGAATATCAAGCGGCTGGAAGCCGAAATCGCCAAGGCGCCCAAGGAGATCGTGCCCGTGCTCGACACCATCCTGGCCCATTGGTACTGGCGGTACTTCCAGCAGAACCGGTGGCGTTTCATGCGGCGCACGGCCACCGCCGCCGCGCCCGGCAAGGATTTCACCACCTGGGACTTGTCGCGGCTGTTCGCGGAGATTGAGAAGCAATTCACCAAAGCCCTGGCCGCCGAGAAGGAGCTTAAGGCCATCCCCATTGCCGCCTACGACGAATTGCTGGTCAAAGGCACGTTGCCGGACAGCTACCGGCCCACGCTCTACGATTTCATCGCGCAGGAAGCCCTGAGTTTCTACACCTCCGGCGAGCAGGCCGCTGCCAAGCCGCAGGACGCTTATGAGTTGTCCGCCGATGGGCCGATCTTCGACGACGTGGCCAAGTTCATGGCCTGGCAGCAGACCTTCGCCACCAAGGACTTCCCCGATACGCCGATCATCATGGCCATTGACCTCTACGGCAAACTGCTCTGGTTCCACTACGACGACGCCGACAAAACCGCCTTTCTGGACGTGGACCTGGCGCGGCTGGTCTATGGCAAGAACGTGGCGGTGGGCGAAAATAAGACGGCGCGCCTCAAAGCGGCCCTCAAAGGCTTCGTGGACAGGAACGCCGACCACGAGGTGTCGGCGCGCGCGCTTTACGAATGGGCAGGGCTGCTCCGGCAAGAAGGCAATCTCGTCGAAGCCCACGCGCTGGCAACCCGTGGCCGGAACGCCCATCCCCAGAGCGCGGGCGGCAAGCTATGCACCAACCTGATTGCCGAAATCGAGGCAAAGTCCGCCAGCATCGCCACTGAGCGGGTGTGGAACCAGCCGTGGCCGACCATCCAGGTCCGCTACCGCAACGTCACCAACGTTTGGTTCCGCGCGGTGGCGTGGGACTGGGATGCGCTTCTGGCGGACAAGGAGCTTCAGCCAGACGAGCTTAACCGCCCGCAGACTGAGCGGGCGCTGCAGGCCAAACCGGCTTTGGAGTGGGCCAGCCCGCTCCCGCCGACCCGCGACTACAAACTGCGCGCGCTGGACCTGCCGGCGCCACAGGCCCTGAAACCGGGTTTCTACGTACTCTTGGCCAGCCATGATCCCAACTTCGAGCGGCAGGATAACCAGATGTCCTCCACCACCTTCTGGGTGAGTCGGCTGGCGCCAGTGTTGCGGCCGCGGGCGGGCCAACTCGAAGGTTTCGTGCTTGAGGCCGAGTCGGGCGAACCAGTCGCCGGGGCGAAGGTAGAGGTCTGGCGTCTGCGTGACGAGCGCCGGGCAACGGCGGTGGCGCCCGTAACGACCGACGCGGACGGTTTCTTCACGCTCCCACGCCGGAAAGACACGCCGCATTTGGTGCGCGCGACCCACCAAGGCCAGCAAGTGTCGGCGCTCGACGAGTCTTACTGGATCCCACCGGAACCAGCCAAAGCCCACAGGCAAACGGTCTTCTTCACCGACCGGGCCATCTACCGCCCCGGGCAGAGCATCCAGTACAAAGGGATATGCGTGAGCGTGGACGAGGAGCGTGACAATTACCGGACGCTGGCCGGCCAGCAGGTCACGGTCGTGTTCAAAGACCCCAATGGAAAAGAAATCGCCCGCAATGAACACCGCGCCAATGACTATGGCTCGTTCGCCGGGAGTTTCGTGGCTCCGCGCGACCGGTTGCCGGGGGAGATGTTCCTGGAAATCGTTCGCGGACCGCGGGGAGGGGCTCGGTTCAGCGTCGAGGAATACAAGCGGCCCAAGTTCCAGGTCACCCTCGACGCCCCCAAGACCGCCGCCAAGCTCAACGAAAAAGTGAGCGTGTCCGGCCAGGCCATGAGCTACACCGGCGCGGCAGTGGACGGGGCGCAAGTCAAATACCGTGTCGTGCGCGAGGTGCGGCTGCCATGGTGGTGCCACTATCCCTCCTGGCGGACCGGCGGCCGCCGTTGGCGACCCAGCCAGGAAATCGCGCACGGCGCCACGCAGACGGGCACGGACGGCGCCTTCGAGATCGAATTCAAAGCCAAGGCCGACCCCGCCGTCCCTGAGAAGGATGAGCCAACATTCACCTTCAGTATTCATGCGGACGTGACCGATACGGCGGGTGAAACCCGTTCCGCCGACCGCTCCATCCGGCTCGGCTACACCGCCCTCGAAGCCACGCTGAGCGCAGACGACTGGCAGACTGACGATCAACCGGTGACCTTGACTGTCACCACAACGACCCTTGACAATGAACCACAGACCGCCGAAGGCACGGTCAAGGTCCACGCCTTGAAGGCCCCGGACAAAGTCCAGCGGCCTTCGCTGTTCGGCGCCGACAACCCGGAGCAAGAGGATGAAGAAGAGCAGTTGGCCGAGCCAATTGACTTGGCCAATCCCGATAACTGGCCGCTCGGCCAAGTTGTTGCCGAGCAGGGATTCACCACCGACAAAGAGGGCAAGGCGACGCTCAAGTTCCAACTCCCGGTTGGCCTCTACCGCGTGATGCTCGAAACCCAGGACGCCTTTGGCAAGAAAGTCACTGCCCGGGAGCCGTTGCGGGTTCTTCGTCCGGCCGACACCAAGTGCGCCCTCAAAGTGCCACAGGTCCTGGCGATCCAAAGTGACCCAGTCGAGCCTGGCGGGACATTCACGGCCGTGTGGGGCACGGGTTACGAGCAAGGCCGCGCGTTTGTTGAAATCGAGCACCGGGGCAAGCTGATCCGGCGCTTCTGGACTCCCGGCGGGGCCACGCAGGCGACCATCAAGGAGGCCGTCACTGAAGCCATGCGCGGCGGCTTCACCCTGCACGTCACCCAGGTGCGCCAGAATCGCGGCTACCTCGAATCGCGTGACATTGAGGTGCCCTGGAGCAACAAGCAACTGAGCCTCAAGTGGGAGCATTTCACTTCCAAGCTGCAACCCGCGCAGCAGGAAACCTGGACGGCGGTTGTCACCGGCCCGAAAGCCGAGAAGGCAGTCGCCGAGATGGTGGCCACGCTCTACGACGCTTCTCTTGAGGCCTTCCGACCGCACCACTGGGACTGCGCGTTCGACATCTTTCGCGAGGATGAGTCTGATGCGCAGGCCCGATTCGCCAACACCGCCAGTTGGCTGAAGGTTTTCGGGTCAGGTTGGCGGACCGCCATGTTGCCGGTTGAATTGCGTTATCGTGCCTTCCCGCCGGAGCTTGGCGTGGGCCTGTATGGCCGGTACGCCAGTCTGCGTGCGCGCGGTGGTCCAGTCCCAGTGACCGCCGCGGCAGCGCCCGATGAAACTGCCGCGTACACGATTAGGGTGACGACCCCTGGCCGGCTTTCGCGCGGCGTAACGGCCATCCCTGCTGCGCCCGCTGCTGCCAAGGCAGTGGGTTTTGAAATGCCTGAATCAGCCTTGCCAGAAGAGAAGCTGGCCTCCTATGGCGGCGGCCCCCCGAAGCCTCCCCAAGCCGCCCCCGATCTTGCTCAAGTCACGGCCCGCAAGAACCTCAACGAAACCGCCTTTTTCTTCCCGCAACTGCTGTCAGACACCAACGGCGTCGTCCGGATAACCTTCACCATGCCGGAGGCGCTCACGCAGTGGCGGTTCCTGGGCTTTGCCCATGACCGTGATTGCCGCGCCGGCCTGCTGGAAGGCAAGACCGTCACGGCCAAGGACCTCATGGTGCAGCCCAACCCGCCGCGGTTCCTGCGCGAAGGCGACGTGCTGGAGTTCACGGTCAAAGTGTCCAACCAGAGCGAGTCCCGCCAGCAAGGCAAGGTCCGCCTCGCGCTCACGGATGCCCTCACCGACCAATCCGCCGACGCGCTCCTGGCCAACCGCGCGCCGGAGCTGGCCTTCGATGTTCCCGCCAAGGAGTCGCGCAGCTTCGCCTGGCGATTGGCTGTGCCCGATGGCCTTTCGGTGCTGGCCTACAAGGCCGTCGCCGCTTCGGAGAAGGTGTCCGACGGCGAGGAAGGACTGCTGCCGGTGCTGGCCCGGCGCATCTTGGTGACCGAGTCGCTGCCGTTGCCGATACGCGGGCCAGCCACCAAGAAGTTCGAGTTCACCAAGTTGGCCGCGTCGGGGAAGTCAAGCAATCTTGTGCACCAGAGCCTCACGGTGCAGATGGTTTCGCAGCCGGCGTGGTACGCGGTGATGGCGCTGCCTTACTTGATGGAGTTCCCCTACGAATGCACCGAGCAGACCTTCAACCGCTTCTACGCCAACGCGCTGGCCCGGTTCATCGCCAATTCCGAACCCAAAATCCGCCGCGTCTTCGACCAGTGGAAGGCCACGCCGGCGCTCGACAGCCCCTTGGAGAAGAACCAGGACCTCAAGAGCGTCGTGCTCGAAGAAAGCCCCTGGCTGCGCCAAGCTCAGGCCGAAAACCAGGCCAGGAAGAACGTCGGGGTTCTCTTTGACGACAACCGGCTCGACTACGAGATGCAGAAGGCCCTGCAAAAAGTGATGGAGGCACAACTCCCCGATGGCGCCTGGTCGTGGTTCCCCGGCGGGCCGGGCAACGATTACATCACCCTCTACATCACGACCGGTTTTGGCCGCCTGCGCCACTTGGGCGTGGACGTGCGGATTGAGCCGGCCCTCCGCGCCCTTGCCCGACTCGATGACTGGCTTGACCGAACCTACCGCGACATCCTCCGCAACAACACGAAGGACGAAAACCACCTGACCCATACCATCGCGCTCCACCTCTATGGCCGCAGCTTCTTCCTCAAGGACAGGCCGGTCGCCGCCAACCACAAGGAGGCCCTGGACTATTTCCTTGGCCAGGCAAAACGATATTGGCTGGAGTTGAACTGCCGGCAGTCGCAAGGCCACGTCGCGCTGGCGCTGCTGCGCTTCGGTGACGCCGCCACCGCCCAAGCGATCATGAAGTCCTTGAAAGAACGCTCCGTCACCGATGAGGAGCTGGGCCGGTTTTGGCGCGACTCCGAACTGAGTTGGTGGTGGTATCGGGCGCCGATTGAGACCCAGGCGCTGATGATCGAAGCCTTCGGCGAGGTCGCCAACGACGCCCAGGCCGTCGAGGAGTGCAAGGTGTGGCTGCTCAAGCAGAAGCAGACCCAGGACTGGAAAACCACCAAGGCCACCGCCGACGCCGTTTATGCGCTGCTGCTGCGCGGGCGCGATTTGCTCGCCGCCACGGGGCTGGTGGAAGTGGCCCTGGGCGGCCAGACGATCAAACCGGAGTCGGTCGAGGCGGGGACGGGCTTCTACGAGAAGCGATTCGCCGGGCCGCAAGTCAAGCCGGCCCAAGGACAGATCACCGTCAAGAAAGCCGACCAAGGCGTCGCTTGGGGCAGCGTGCATTGGCAGTACTTGGAGGACATGACCAAGGTGACGCCCTACGAGGGCACGCCGCTCAAGCTCAAGAAGACCATCTCCACCAAGAAGAACACCAGCCGCGGCCCGGTGCTGGAAGCGGTCAACGGCCCGCTGGCCGTGGGGGACGAGTTGGTGGTGCGGATTGAGTTGCGGGTGGACCGCGACATGGAGTACGTGCACTTGAAAGACCAGCGCGGCAGCGGCACCGAACCGCTCAACGTGCTCTCCGGCTACCGCTACCAGGACGGGCTGGCCTATTACGAGTCCACCCGCGACACGGCCAGCCATTTTTTCATTGACTTCCTGCGGAGAGGGACTTACGTCTTCGAGTACCCAAGCCGGGTCGTCCATCGAGGCAGCTACCAGACCGGGATCGCCGAGATCCAGTGCATGTATGCGCCCGAGTTCAACAGCCACTCCGAGAGCTTCAAGCTCGAAGTAAAGTAGGCCAGCCCACACCCACGAAACGCGGCTTGGGCATCCGGGCCAAGGCGACTCGCGCAAAAGGAGCGCGGCAGGGAGGCCCGCCCCTATTGACCAAATTGGCCGGCGGGCACACTCTTGGGGCATGGCGAATACTTTTGGCCATCTGTTTCGCGTGACAACTTGGGGCGAGTCCCACGGGGGCGCCGTGGGAGTCGTGGTGGATGGGTGCCCGCCGCGGCTCGAACTTGCCGAGGCGGACATCCAGCGCGAGCTTGATCGCCGCCGCCCGGGGCAATCGCCCATCGTGACGCCGCGCCAGGAATCCGACATCGTCCACATTCTGTCGGGCACTTTTGAGGGCAAAACGCTGGGCACGCCCATCTGCCTTTGGGTGAAGAACGAGGACGCCCGGCCCGAGGCCTACGCGGAAATGGCAACCAAGTTCCGCCCTTCACACGCCGACTATACCTACCAGGCCAAGTACGGCATCCGCGATTGGCGTGGCGGCGGCCGGAGCAGCGCGCGCGAAACCGTCGGGCGCGTCGCCGCGGGGGCGATAGCCAGGAAGTTCCTGCGCCTGCGTTACGGCGTAGAGGTGCTGGCTTACGTCAGGCAAGTCCAGCGGTTGGTGGCCCGAGTTGACCCCGACAAGGTCACGGCCGCCGAAGTCGAGGCCAACCCGGTGCGTTGTCCTGACGCAGAGGTTGCCCAGCGGATGATTCGTCTAATCGAGCGGGCCAGGAAAGCCGGCGACACGGTGGGGGGCGTCATCGAGGGCGTGGCGCGGGGCGTGCCGCCGGGCTGGGGCGAGCCGGTCTTCGATCGTTTGGAGGCCGACTTAGCCAAAGCGATGCTGAGTCTGCCCGCGTCCAAGGGTTTCGAGATTGGCGCCGGGTTCGGCAGCGTGTTGATGACGGGGCGGCAACACAACGATGCCTTTCGGATGCAGGGCGGGCGGGTGCGCACGCTCACCAATCGTTCCGGGGGCATCCAGGGCGGCATCTCCAACGGCGAGACCATCTACTTCCGCGTCGCCCTCAAGCCGGTGGCGACGGTCATGCGCGAGCAAGAGACGGTGGACGTGTACGGTCGGGACACCACGCTTAAAGGCCGGGGGCGCCATGACCCGTGCGTGCTGCCGCGGGCGGTGCCGATCGTCGAGGCCATGACGGCGCTGGTGCTCGCCGACCATGCGCTCAGGCACAAGGCTCAGTGTGAATGGGCTTGAGCCACGGATGGAAGGAGGAGACCACGAAATACACAGCGCGGCTGGGCCGCGCTGTGTATTTCGTGGTTTTTTCTCACTCAGGGAGGGGGAGGCTCACCCCAACCACAGCAGGATGAGCATGCCAACCAGCGTCGTCAGAATGGTTACCGGAAGACCGAACTTGGCATAGTCCCAGAAACTGACTTCGACGTGCCCGCGCGCCGATTCCACGACGATAATGTTGGCCACTGAACCGAGAATGGTCAGGTTGCCCGCAAAGGTCGTCGCCAGCGCCATCACTTTCCACATCAACTCCGGCTGGGCGAAATTGCTGATCCACTTGCCGGCCACCAGCACGAAGGGGACATTGGAGAAGATGTTCGAGCCGGCGACGGAGAGCCAGGCCAAGTTCCAGGCTTGGCTGGCCGCCGCGGCGCCGAACATGCCATTGACCTTGCCGTAAACCTGGTCGGGCAGGCCGGTGCCGTTCAACCCTTCAACCACGACGAACAAGGCCGCGAAGAACACCAGCAGGTGCCAGTCAACTTGTTTGAGCACCGCGTGGGTGTCGCGGCGGGCCAGCACCATCACGAACGCCCCGCCGGCCAGGGCGGTCCACGACAAGTCCAGCCCCGCCACAAAACCCGCGAACACCAGCCCTAGAACGCCAAATGAAAGCGCCGTCAAGCGGCGGTCGAGCGGGCGCGAGGCCCCCTGGTTTGGCTGAATGACGCTTTTGGCCAACGTCCGGCGGAAGCCGATGCCCAAAATGGCGTACTCAATGGCTAAGCCGGCAACCGCCGCGGGCAGCAGCGACGCGGAGAATCTCAGGAAGGGCATCTTTGACAAGTGGCCGATGATCATGTTCTGGGGGTTGCCAACGAGCGTGGCCGCGCTGCCAATGTTGGCGCTCATGGCCAGCGCCAGCAAGTAGGGCGGCAAGGGCAACCGACCGCGCACCATTACTGCCACCACCAGCGGCGTCAGCATCAGGCACACGGTGTCATTGACCAACGCCGCCGAGAGCGCGCCGGAAGCCACCACCAGGTACAGCAAGAGCCGCTGTGGCGTCCGCGCCACACGCAGAATCCAGTCTGCTGCCCACTCGAAGAAGCCCGCCATGTAGAGATAGGCCGAGATGAGCATCATGCCCAGGAGCAAGACCAGCGTGTCATAGTCCACGGCTCGATAGACCTGCTCCGGGGTCATTACCCCGCTGACCACCATCATGACCGTGCCCAAGAGCGCCGCGGCGGGCCGGTTCAAAGGCAGCATCTTCAACCGCCGCCCGCTGATTAGCAAGTAGGTGAAGGCGAAAATCGAAATCGCCAGAAACTCGCGGTGACTCTCACTCATCTATGGTTTGGCCGCTGGCGCCGGTTTGGGCAGGACGGTAAGCCAGATTCGGTCGGTCTGGTTGGTAAGCAACTGGCCGGGAGCGGCGTAGCGCGGGGGCCAGTTGGCAACGGCCGTAATGCCAGGCGTGACCATGGGGTCCGGCGAGACTAGCGCGATCCGAAACGGCTGGTTGGCCGGCTGCGCCTCGGCGCTGGCGGTCAGGAGAATCCTGACTTCGTCGCCTTGAGGAGGAACCAGCCCCGACCCAGCCGTCACGCCTTCGGGCAGGTCCAACAGCGTCAGGATCAAAAGCGGTTGCGGCTGCTTGGGGCGGGTGACCGCCACGGGCACTGGGACGGTCGCGCCAGGTTGGAGCTGAAAGGCATGGGCGCTGACAGTGGCGGCGACGTGGAGGCGTGGCGGGCCCAATTCCAGTTGGTAGGCGTAAGCCGAGCCGCCCCGCCAGTAGGCGTCAGTGATCACCAAGATGTAATCGCCATCCGCCGGGGCGGTCCAGTTCAGTTGCGGGTCCCCCGCCGGGGCCGACTCGACCAACGCATTGCCCGCCTCGTCCAAGACCTTCAGGACGGCGGCCAACGGCGAACCGAGGCTGGCGGCTTTGAGGGTGATCGGAAATTGCTGGCCCGCCCGCGCCGCAAAGACGTACCGGTCCTGCTCTCCGTGCCGGTGAATATGGCCGTGGATCGTGCTGGGAAAAGCGACCTGCCGGGCAACTCGAAACGGGCGGAGGATTCCCTCCTCCGGCACTGTCCGGGTGGACTGGGCCTCGTCCGATAGCGGCGGCGCATACGGCTCGGTGGACAGGCAGAGCCGATAAACCGCGGCCTCGCTTTCGCCGAATCGCGGGTCGGGCTTGGCAGCGTCGGCCCGGGCCTTCAACGATAGCCGGTAGTTGCCAGTTTGCTTGATCAAGCACGACAACTCCGGGTCCCCGCCCGAGGCCTCCTGGCTGGAAGCCAGCGCGACGCCCTGCTCGTCGGCCAGGCTCAACGCCGCCAAGAGCGGCAAATCCAGGCGGTAGGCGTAAACGACGGCGTGAAAAGTGTGGCTGGCCTCCAGCGTGAGCCAAAAGGCCCTTGTTTCACCCCGTTTCTTGAGGCGCCCGTTGATGGTCAGTGGCAGCCCTGGAACGAGCGCGCCGCGCCCGGGTTTCTCGGCCAGTTCCGATTCCATCTTTTCCGGCCCCTGGCCTACCATGAACAGATACGGCGCCGTAGCGCCTTCCGGCCAGTAGAGCCGCAGCAAATGCGGGCCAGGGATAATCGCAGCGCCGATCTCGACTTGGAATTGCCCCTTGTCCTCCTTGGGTTTGAAGACCAGGCCGGGGTCGTCGGTCCAGACCTTGACCGGCCAGGGGTCTAGTTTCCCTTCCGCGATGACCTGGAAGCTCGTGCCGCGCGCGCCCCCGGCGGGCAGCAGATAGTCAAAACTGGGCGGTTCGCCAGCCTTGGCGGCGGAGGCGCTCAGGAGAGCGAGCAGCAACGCGGCGCCCGGCCACGTCCCGGCCGCGCGCCCTCTTAGTTGGATCCATCGCCGCCACATGCCCAACCCATAGGCGGGGGAAGGGGGCGAAGTCAACGCTTTTAGACGTATTCGACGGTGGCTGGAGGCTTGGGCGTCAGGTCGTAAAGGCAGCGGTTGACGCCGGGCAAGGCGGTGAGGCGGCGGGCGAGCCGGTGCAACGTCTGCCACGGTAACTCGCGCACGGTGGCCTCGCGCGCGTCGGTGCTGTCAATGCAGCGGACGACGATGATCTGGCCGAACTCGCGCTTGCCGCCGCGGATGCCCGTGGCGTAATCGTTGAGCAGCACGGCAAAGTATTGGAAAGCGCCGGTGTTCGCCAACTCGGCTTCGACGATGGCGGTGGCCGCGCGGACCGTGGCCAGTTTCGCCTCGGTGACTTCGCCCACCACGCGCGCCGCCAGCGCCGGCCCCGGGAAGGGGATACGCCCGGCAATCTGCTCGGGCAAACCCAGCAGGCGGGCGACTTCGCGCACGCCGTCTTTGCGCAAGGTCTGGAGCGGCTCGATGACTTTGTAGCCGTAGGCCGCTTCGGTGTTGATGCCGATTTGGGTCAGGATGTTGTGCTGGCGCTTGATGCCGGCCACCGTTTCCTCAATGTCGGTGAGGATGGTGCCGTGCAACAGGAACCTGGCGCCCGAACGCTTGACGGCTTCCGCGAACACTCGTTTGTAAAAGGTGTCAGTGATCGCCTGGCGCTTTTGTTCGGGGTCGGTCAGGCCCTTGAGGGCGTTGAGAAAGGCCTGCCGGGCGTCAATCAACTCCACCGGGATGCCCAGGTCCGCAAACACCCGGACGACGCGCTGCGGCTCGCCTTCGCGCATGAGGGCATTGTCAACGAAGATGGTCTTCAACTGGGCGCCCAGGGCGCGATGGGCCAGCACGGCGACGACCGAACTGTCCACGCCGCCGCTGACGGCATTGATGGCAATGCCGCTGCCGACTTCCTTCTTGATGGCTGCGATCTGTTCCTGGATGAATTGCTGATAGTCCATAGTTGTTACGCTAACTTGCATTCCCCACGACACTAATCCTCATCACCCGCCCTGCGGGCACCCTCTCCCCCTTGGGGGAGAGCGATCGGGTGAGGGGGAAACTCGTGCCGCATTGAATGCATTTTCGTATTCGTCAGTTCACTGATTTGTCAGAGGGAACGGAGTCGTATTTGACCGCCGCCGGAATCCGCCCGCCCTCCATCGGATGGGGAGCGGGCGGGGCGGGGCGGAGCGGCCGCGGGCAACCCGAGGCGCCCAGGCCCAGCCGGCTCGCGGGCCGGAATCAGGCGGGCTTGTACTTGCCCGGGATCCGCACGTCGCCGTCTTTAAGCATTTTGATTTGGCCGGTCTGAAAGTCTTCGGCCGTGGGCCGCAATTGGAGGTTGTGCCACTTGGGCTGCGCATTCGGGTCCTCGAACATCTCCGCCCAGGTCAGCTTCTGGCCGGAGTAAGCCGACTCGCGGCCGAGGATCGCCGTGGCGGTGGACCAGGCGACGTTGCGGGCCTCGTTCAGCGGTCTGCCCTTGACAATGGCGTAGAGCAGGTGGGCGTGTTCGCCAACGTAGCCGCTCTCGTGATAGCCGACTTCCTGATAGGGGTCCGGCGCCGCGGGCTTGTAGTCGCGCGGCTTGCGCTTCTCGTAGGTGAACTGCTCCCCGACCCAGTCCCAGCAGCCGCCCACTTGCCGGCAGGTGCTATGGATGTGCACGCCCTGGGGATACTCGTAGTCCACGCTGAAGAAGTCGTACATGTTGCCGGCGACGCGCTGGACGCGATAGCCGAAGCCGACGGCGCTGAGGGGATGGGCGTCGAGCATCCAGTTGGCGACGTCAAGGTTATGGACGTGCTGCTCGGTGATGTGATCGCCGGACATTTCGACCCAGATTTGCCACGGCCCCACCAATTGGTCCGGACCAGTGGGATGGATGGGCGTATTAGTAAAAATCGCGCCCTGGCACCAGGAAACGCGCCCGCCCAGGATGCGCCCATAGGCGCCATCCCTGATTTCGCGGGCCAATTGGTTATAGCCATGTTCGTGGCGGCGCTGGGTGCCTGCCACCACGCAAAGCCCCTTCTGGGCGGCCGCTTCGCCGGCCTTGATGACCCGGCGAACTCCCGGCGGGTCAACTGCCACCGGCTTCTCGAAAAAGACGTGCTTCCCGGCGCCGATGACGGCCTCGAAGTGCTGGGGCCGGAAGACCGGCGGCTGGGCCATTAGCACGATGTCCGGGTTCTCCGCCAGGGCGCTGGCGTAGCAGTCCGCGCCGCCAAAGCACTTGTTGGCCGGCAGGCCGTGACGCTCGCCGACGGCTTTGGCTCGGCCGGCAAACCAGTCAGCGGCGGCGACGAGTTGGATTTCGAGGTTCAGGCCGTGCTTGTCGTTGAGCCACTTGGCCGCCTGGAAGTGGTCCTCGAGCGCGCCGCTGCCGCGCCCCCCGCACCCGATCAAGGCCACTTTGAAGGTCTTCTTGTTGGACTGAGCCAGGACAAACGGGGCGCTGCCGAGCGCCGCGCCTGCCGCCGTGGCCGAGGTCCTGAGGAATTCACGTCGCGATTGCTGCATAGGTTCTGTGGTGGTGGTTTGTTTCTCCATAAAGCCAAAAGGCCCCGCCATCGGCGGGCGCTCACCGTTGCCCGGCTGCGGGCGCCAGTTCGCGCAGCCGGAGGTTCCGCCACTGGACTTTCAACGGGTCGGTGCGCGCGCCCACCCCGTGGACTTGCAGGCCGATGAAACCGCTGGCAGTCATGTCATCCTTCAAATCCGTTACTTGCACGCCGTTGACCCAGGTTTGGATTGAGTTGCCGCGGCAGGTAACGCGGTATTTGTTCCAGGCGTTTTCTTTGAGCAGCTTGCGGATTTCCTCGGTCGGGCCAGTTGCGTTGAGGAACTTGCCCCGGCGGGCCTCGTCGTAAATGCCGCCGGAAAAGCCGCCGACGGCGATTTCCACCTGGTAGCCGTGGACGCGCCCGTTTTGGTAGTCAGGCTTGCTGTGGCTGCGAATCTGGACGCCCGAATTGAGGTCGCGGTCCACCATCACCTCAAACTCCAGTTCGAAGTCGCTGTAATCCTTCTTCGTGCAAAGGAACGAATTGGGGCTGTTGGGCACGGAGGTGCCCACGATGGCTCCGTCCTTGGCCTCGTACTTGGCCAGGCCGTTTTTCTGTTCCCAGCCTTCGAGGTCTTTGCCGTTGAAGAGCGAGACCCAGCCCGCCTCGCCACCCCAAGCGGCGGCGCAGGCAAACGAGGAGAGGAGGACGAGGAGGAAGTTGGGCGCGCTCCGGCGCGCACAACCGACCAACGAGTTGTTCGTATTCATGGCGCCGGCAGCCTACACTGGTCGCGCCCCCGCTGTCACTATTGTTCGCGGGCCTCGTCCAGCCAGGGCCGGGCGCGTGCCCAAACGCTTCGCGACCGGCTCGCCCGGCATTTTACAAAAAATTGTGCTTGCATTCTGGCTCGCGGGCGCGTAGCTTCTTCCCGTTGCGTCAACCCGACAACGTATGCAAGTGACGCCGCCCACGGTCATGCGGCCAAAGTCCTTGGCGCTTGCGCGCCAGCGGGGCTTTACGCTGGTTGAGCTGATGGCGGTGGCCTTCATCATCGCCGTCGTGTTGGCCTTGCTCCTGCCAGTGGTTTCGGCCTCCAGGAAAAGGGCCCAGGGACTGTTTTGCCTCAACAACCTCAAGCAGTTGCAGACAGCCTGGGCGATGTACGCCGAGGAGCACCAGGATTGGCTGCCCGGGGTCTGTGGCGGTTCATTCCCCGGACCGGGCAAATGGGTTTCCGGGTGGCTGGATTTCAGCAGCAGTCCCGACAACACCAACAGCCTGTTCTTGCTCGATCCGCGCTACGCCCAGATAGGCCCCTACCTGAAAAGCGCGCGGTCTTTCCGCTGCCCGGCGGACCAAAGCCAAGTGCGCATCGGCGATCAAGACTATCCACGGGTGCGGAGCGTCTCGCTGAATTGCTGGATGAATTATATCGGCCGGGCCGACATCGGGCAAGACAGCTACGTGGTTTTTCACAAAGCGACGGACATTGTCGAACCGCCACCCTCGCGGGCTTGGGTGCTCATGGATGAGCGCGAGGACAGCATCAACGACGGCATGTTCCAGACCAACTTGAAGGCGCGCGGCAAGTCCGCGCGCATCGTGGACTATCCGGCGGCGTATCACAACCACGCGGCCGGACTGTCGTTTGCTGACGGCCATGGGGAGATCAAACGGTGGCTTGACCGGCGCACCGTTCCGGTGCTGAAAACCAGCCAGTTGATTTTGCTTGACGTGCCTTCGCCGCTCAATCCCGACGTTGGCTGGCTGCAGGAACGCTCCAGCAGCCCGCGGCCCGTCGAATAAGCCGCTGACTCGGCGCCGCTTGAACTTCCCGCCAGCCACGCCAGCTTGCCCCTTGAATGTCGGCGCCGAACGCTGGCAGTTCACGCGAACCAAGGCGAGCGGAGATTATCTGGACGGACTACTTCAGGTACCGTGCCAGAACGCGCGGCTATGACCTTCGGATCGTTGAGCGCATCCTTCGCCGCTGGACGGAACGCTATGTGGACACGGAGACGGGCAGGGTGGTTGTCGTGGGCAGACATGGAGCGGGGTTAGTGTTGATACCCTGCGAGCGGACGCCAGGTGGGCTCACGCCGGTCACAATTCACGCCACAACGCGCCGGCAAGTTGCTTTTCGGCTTACGACCGGCAGGTTCTCAATGGGACTAGCATGAAGATGGCCTACTTCGAGAAAGAAGACATCCTCCATCTGGTGATCGCAGATGGGCCTGAAGAGAGAAGCGTCGAACTCAGCCCCAACGTAACCGCCGAACTGGACGCCAAAGGTGAGTTGATCGGCATAGAGATCCTGCAAGCGAGGCAGTTCTTGCGTGATTCGATTCTGGAGGCGGCCCAGGCGAAGTTGCTTGGAGCGCAGCTCGCGCACAATGTCTCCTGAAGCTGCGGAGATGAAATCCGCCGCCCGATTTGCGGTGGTCATCGTTACCGCGCCCGACCTCAAGACGGCCCGCGCGCTGGCGAAGGCCGCCTTGGAGGCCCGCCTCGTCGCCTGCGCCAACTTGCTGCCCAAAGTCCAGTCCCACTACTGGTGGCAAGGCAAACTGGAATCCAGCCCGGAAGTGCTGATGGTGATGAAAACCACCCGCCGGCGCCTGCCGCCGCTTGAACGGCTCATCCTGGCCAAGCATCCGTACGACACGCCTGAGTTTCTGGTGCTCCCGCTCAGCTCGGGCAGCGCGCGGTATCTGGAATGGCTGGAGGCCAGTGTGCGGAAGCCGGTTGGGAGTTGAGGGTTGAGGGACAGGGCCAGTCTGCCCGCTTTCGTCTTGCCGCCGAGTGGCTCCGTCGCCGCGAAATGAAGGCCGCGGCCTGAAGGCTGTACGACGCGCAGGTGTGGGCTTTTCCCCGGTAGGGGAAAACGTGAATAGCCGTGGGTCAAGCCCGCGGGTTGCCGGCCCCACACGCCCCCGGCCCCAACGGGGCCGGACGATCGCCGCTGTTGGTCATGTCCGACCCCGTCGCGGTCGTTTTCCCTTTGGCGCACGTTCCGCAGGCGGACGCCTGCGGCTGTTCACGTTGATTCCCTTCGGGAATGGCCGCAGAGCGGGTCCGATCGAACTTCGTCCCGCCACAAGGTCGGCCAGGCGGGCGGAGTGGACCGAATTCCGCCTTCTGCGCACCAGCCGCCGCCCGATTCCTCACTGGACATTTGAACCGAAACCTAGTTGTCTTGGCGCGTCCGCAAGGGATGATGACATGGCCACAGAACTATGACCCGCTGGGCAGTCCGGCGCTTTCGACGCTCGTCGCCGCGCTGCCGGTCGTCATCCTGCTGACTTCGATCGCCTTCTGGCGCCTCCGGATACACTTGGCGGCGCTCTTGGGCCTGAGCGTAGCCCTGGCCGTGGCCCTGCTGGCTTACCGGATGCCGCTGCGCCCCGCGCTGGCAACCACTTTGTATGGCGGCGCCTACGGCCTGTTCCCCATCGGCTGGATCATTCTCAACCTGATCTTTCTCTATCAACTGACGGTCAAGCGGGGCCTCTTTACCGTGCTGCGGACCAGTCTCGCATCGCTGGCCCCGGACCCGCGCGTGCAGGTCATCCTGATCGCCTTTTGTTTTGGCGCTTTTTTTGAAGGGGCGGCCGGATTCGGCACGCCGGTGGCGGTGACGGCGGCGATCCTGATGGGCCTGGGCTTCAAACCGTTGCAGGCCTCCGGACTTTCCTTGATCGCCAACACTGCGCCGGTGGCCTTCGGCGCGCTGGGCACGCCCATCATCGCCTTGAGCGGGGTGACCGGCCTGGACCTGCACAAACTCTCGGCGATGGTGGGGCGCCAACTGCCGTTTTTCTCGCTGATTGTGCCGGGGTGGGTGGTGGCGGCGATGGCCGGCTGGCGCGGCTTGCGCGGCGTTTGGCCGGCGGCCTTGGTAGCGGGGATCTTCTTCGCCATTCCGCAGTTCATTGTCTCCAACTTCCACGGGCCTTGGCTGGTGGACATCCTCGCCTCCATAACCTCGATGGCCGCGGTGGCCACATTGCTGTTGTTCTGGCGCCCGAAGGAACCCTGGAAGCTGGAGGACATGGCCGGCGCCCCTGCTCCCGCCAGCCAGCCTCAGCACTCGAGGCGCGACATTCTGCGCGCCTGGCTGCCCTGGGCCTTGCTGAGCCTGTTTGTTTTTCTGTGGGGAACCCCCCAGGTCAAGCGCTTCCTCGACGCCGAGTACGTCATCAAGACAGCCACCTCCGAAGTGCGCGCGGCGGCGGGCTTCACCAAACTGGAGGTGGCTGTGCCCCGCCTGCACAACGTCGTGCAGCGCGTGCCGCCGGTGGCCCCGCTCAAAGCGCCCCCAGAGAAGGCCGTTTATACCTTCAACTGGCTCTCCGCAACGGGCACTGGCATCCTCGCCGCCGCCATCCTGGCCGGCTGGCTCATGGGTTTCTCGCTACGCGAAATGGCCGTCGCCTACTGGGAGACCTTCCTCCGCGTGCGTTTTTCGCTCATTACCATCGCCGCCATGCTGGCCCTGGGCTATGTGACCAAATACTCCGGCACCGACGCCACGCTCGGGCTGGCCCTGGCCAAGACCGGGCGGCTCTATCCGTTTTTTGGCACGCTCCTGGGCTGGCTGGGGGTGGCGCTGACCGGCTCTGACACTTCCTCCAACGTGCTCTTCGGCAGTCTTCAGAAAATCACCGCTGAGCAAACGCAGCTCAGCCCGGTGCTGATGGGCGCGGCCAACAGTTCCGGGGGAGTCATGGGCAAGATGGTGGACGCGCAGAGCATCGTGGTGGCCAGCACCGCCACCAATTGGTACGGCCACGAAGGCAACATTCTGCGCTATGTCTTCTGGCATAGCCTTGGCCTGGCTTCGCTGGTTGGCGTGCTGGTGTTTCTGCAAGCCAAGGTTGCCCCGTTCACGGCGCTGGTCGTCAGGTGAACAGGAGTCAGGGGTCAGGAGTCAGGAATCAGGAGTCAGAGTCCCGCATCACGTTTCACGGATCGGACTTGCGCTATCCAGCATCCAGTATCCAGCATCCAGTATCCGCTTTCACGCCTCACGTTTCACGTTTCACGTCCCACGCATCACGCATGGCTTTCGATTCTTTTCGCGACTTCCTGAACGCCTTGGACAAGGCGGGCGAACTGGCGCGCATCGCGCAACCGTTGGCCACCGAGCTGGAGATCACCGCGGCCGCCGACCGCCAGATGAAAAAACCCGGTGGCGGCAAGGCGCTGCTCATTGAGAAGCCGACCGTTAATGGCGAGCTTTCGCCCTTCCCGGTGGCGATCAACAGCTTTGGGTCGCACCGGCGCATGGCGCTGAGCTTGGGGGCAGAGAGCGTGGAGGCAGTGGCACAGGCCATTGGCGCCTTGCTCCCGGCGAAGCCGCCGACCGGTTTGCGTGAAGCGTTTCGATTCCTTGGCGGCGCCCTTGAACTGCGCCACACCAGGCCCAAGCTCGTCCACGACGGCCCCTGCCAGGAGGTCATCCTGCGCTACGATGAGCCCCCCGCCGCCAACAATGTTCAAGCATCACGCATCACGCATCACGAACCGCCCCCCTGCCCCTCAGCCCCCCCGCCCCTCTGCCCGCCCGGCCTGCCCACCCTCCACACCCTGCCCATCCTCAAGTGCTGGCCGTTGGACGCCGGCCGCTTCCTTACTCTGCCATGCGTGGTGACCAAAGACCCCGATACCGGCGGGCGCAACGTCGGCATGTATCGCCTCCAGGTCTATGACCAGCGCACCACCGGGATGCACTGGCAACTCCACAAGGTGGGCGCCAGGCATGGCCGCCGACACTATGAGACGGGCACCCGAATGCCCGTAGCCGTCTTCCTCGGCGGCGACCCGGTCTATACCTTCTGCGCCACGGCGCCTTTGCCCGACGGCCTGGATGAGCTTCTGCTGGCGGGCTTTCTGCGCAAACGCTCGGTCGAGCTGGTCAAATGCCAGACCAACGACCTGGAAGTCCCCGCCGACGCTGACATCGTGATCGAGGGCTACGTTGACCCCAAGGAACCGCTTCGACTCGAAGGCCCCTTCGGCGATCACACCGGCTACTACTCGCTGGCGGACCTCTGCCCGGTCTTCCACGTCACCGCCATTTCCCACCGGCGCGACGCCGTCTATCCCGCCACCATTGTCGGCGTCCCGCCGATGGAAGATTTCTACCTCGGCTCCGCCAGCGTGCGGTTGTTTCTGCCGGTGCTCAAGATGAGTTTGCCCGAGCTGGTGGACCTGGCGCTGCCAGCCGAGGGCGTTTTCCACAACCTCGCTTTCGTCTCGATCAAGAAGACCTATCCCATGCAGGCCTACAAGGTCATGCACGCCCTCTGGGGCCTGGGCCAGATGATGTTCACCAAATACATCGTCGTCGTGGACGACGACGTGGACGTGCACAACACCAGCGAAGTCCTCTTCCGCCTCTGTGCCAACACCGACCCCCAACGGGATTGCGTCTTCACGCGCGGCCCGGCCGACGCGCTCGACCACGCCACCAGCGAGCCGGCCGTGGGCACCAAGCTCGGCCTGGACGCCACCAAGAAGCTGCCCGGCGAAGGCTTCCAGCGCCAATGGCCCCCGCTCATCAACATGCCGCCGGACATCAACGAAAAAGTGGACAAACTCCTAAGCGGGACCGGGCTGTGACCAACGCGCGGTGTGGCTGAGCAGAGAATGGAGGTTGGGTGCGTGCGCGCGAAGCGTCTTGGACTGCGGCAGTCCCCTGCCGCATTTCCGACCAGTGCGCAGGCGAAAGCGCCAGAGGACTGGCGCACTCCAAGACGCTTCGCGCCTAACGCGGCCCATCCCATTTTGAGCTTTTGTGGAGCGCCAGCTCAGAGGCGCATGAGGACTGGGTAGAATGCGGCGTTCAACGGCGTTTCTTGCGCCCATGGCGGTAGCTCACCGGTCGCAGCGGCCGTTGGGCGCCGGCAGGCGGTTGCTCGGCCGCCAATCCGAAGCCGCGCTTGAGTTCGCGAATCTGGTCGCGCAACAAGGCCGCCTTCTCGAATTCCAGGTCATTGGCGGCATGAAGCATCTCGGCCTCAAGCTCGCGAATCGTCTCGGCCACGTCGAAGTCACCAGCGGTTTCCTGGAGCATCGCCGCCGCTTGCGCCGTCTGCTCGCGGCGTGACGAGAGGCTTTCTTCCACCGCCCGGCTGACGCTGCGCGGGGTGATGTGATGCTCCTGGTTGTAGGCGAGCTGCTTTTGCCGGCGGTACTCGGCGATGGCCAGGAACTGCCGGATGCTCTGCGTCATCACGTCGGCGTAGAGGATGACTTGGCCGTTGAGGCGGCGGGCGGCCCGACCGGCGGTCTGGATCAGGCTGGTTGTCGAGCGCAGAAAACCTTCCTTGTCGGCATCGAGGATGGCCACCAGGGAGACTTCGGGCAAATCCAAGCCTTCGCGCAGGAGGTTGATGCCCACCAGCACGTCGAAGTCGCCTTTGCGCAACGCCCGGAGGATTTCGACGCGCTCGAGGGCGTCAATCTCGCTGTGGAGGTAGCGGACGTTGATGCCGAGGTTGCGCAGGTAATCGGTCAGCTCTTCGGCGGTGCGCTTGGTCAGCGTGGTCACCAGCACGCGCTCCTTGCGCTCCACGCGGCGGCGGGCTTCTTCGATCAGATCATCAATCTGGCCCTGGAGCGGCTTGACGGTGGCGTCGGGGTCCACCAACCCCGTCGGGCGCACGATCAACTCGGCGACATGGCCATCCGACCACGCCAATTCCGCCGGGCCAGGCGTCGCGCTCACGTAGATTGTCGGCCCCTGGAGTGACTGGAACTCGGCAAAACTCAAGGGCCGGTTGTCCAGGGCGCTGGGCAGGCGGAAGCCGTAGTCCACGAGGACCTGTTTGCGCGAGATGTCGCCGGCGTGCATGCCGCCCAGTTGCGGCACGGTGGCGTGCGACTCGTCAATAATCAGCAGATAGTCGGCGGGCAGGAAATCCATCAGCGTGCAGGGCCGGGATCCCGGTGGCCGTCCGGCAATGTGCCGCGAGTAGTTCTCGATGCCGGAGCAAAAGCCCATCTCCTCCATCATCTCCAAGTCGTATTCGGTGCGCAGCTTGATGCGCTGGGCCTCAATCAGCTTGCCGCGCGCCTCAAACCAGGCGATCCGCTCGGTCAACTCCTCCCGGATGCTCAGCACGGCCCGGCCGAGCTTGTCCATCGGCGTGACGAACTGCTTGCTCGGATAGATGGTCACGACCGAGAGCGCCTCCAGCGCGTGGCCGGTCAGCGGCGCGAAGCGGGTCAGCCGCTCAACTTGCTCGCCGAAGAACTCGATCCGCACGGCGTCCTCGGCATAGGCCAGGCAGACTTCGACGGTGTCACCGCGCACGCGGAAATGGCCGCGCTCAAAGGCGACGTCGTTGCGGCTGTATTGGAGGTCAACCAAGCGGGCCAGCAACTGGTCGCGGGCGAGCGTCTGGCCCACGCGCACGTGGACCAGCATTTCCTCGTAGTCTTCCTTGCTGCCGATGCCGTAGATGCAAGAGACGCTCGCCACCACCACCACGTCGCGCCGGGCAAAGAGCGCGCTCATCGTCGAAAGGCGCAGGCGCTCAATCTCCTCGTTGCGGCTGGAGTCTTTCTCGATGTAAGTGTCGGTGCGGGGGATGTAGGCCTCCGGCTGGTAGTAGTCGAAGTAGCTCACGAAATACTCGACGGCGTTGCGGGGGAAAAAGTTCTTGAACTCAGCGTAGAGTTGGGCCGCCAGGGTTTTGTTATGGGAAATCACCAAGGCGGGCCGGTTGAGGTTCTTGATGACGTTGGCGACGGTGAAGGTCTTGCCCGAGCCGGTGACCCCGACCAGGGTCTGGTGCTTGACGCCACTGAGCACCCCGGCGGTCAGCTTGGCAATGGCCTGGGGCTGATCGCCGGCTGGTTCAAAGGGCGCAACCAGTTCAAACATAGCCCGGCAACTTAGGGCCAAAACCTGGCCGTTGTCAAACGGGGTGCCTGACCAGACGCACTCCCCGCCAGGGGAAAACGTGAATAGCCGTGCGTGAAACCCACGGAAAGCGCGCCATCAATCACGCCCCGGCCCCAACGGGGCCGAACCATCATCCGGACCAGCACGGTCCAACCCTGTTGGGGTTGTTGGCCATTGAACGGTCTTCCGTAGGCTGAGGCCGACGGCTGTTCACGTGCATTCCCTTCGGGAATGGCCTCGGCGCCTTTGCTCAGCCACGCAAAGTCACCCGTTCCATCGCTCATCGAACCCAGCGGAGGCTTGTGTCGTTGGCGTTGCGCATCAATAATCGGGTGGTGGACCTTTCGGTTGGCCAACGGCATACTGTAACCGTGACGGACATGGCCTTCGGCGGCGAGGGCGTGGCGCGGGTCGGTGGTTTCGTGGTCCTGGTTCCCTTTGTCGCTCCAGGGGAGGAAGTTGCCGTGGAGATTACGGAGGTCAAGAAGCGGTTCGCCCGCGCCAAGCTGCTCGAAGCGCTGGCGCCTGCCGCCTGCCGGGTGACGCCACGCTGCCGGTATTTCGGCGAGTGCGGCGGCTGCCAATACCAGCACCTTGACTACGCGACACAACTGCGGCTGAAGCAAAAACAAGTCGCCGACTTGTTCGCGCGCATCGGCAAGTTCGCATGTCAGCGGCAGTCCACCCAGGGTGAGGCGGGCACGCTGGCGGCGCCGGCCAATCCCGCGGCGCGCAACGGAGTGCGCGTCCTACCAAGCCAGGCCCTGGTCAGCGCCGTCATCCCTTGCCCGGCGCCTTTCGGCTACCGCAACCGGATTATGATCCGCAGCCAGTGGAACAAGCTCACGCGCCGGCTCAGCCTTGGCTTCTTGCGCTGGGACAATCGGTTGGTCGTGGACATTGAAGAATGCCTGATCGCCGAGCCGGCCTTGAACGAGCAGCTCCAGCGCCTGCGCGCCCATCCCCCGCCGCGCGGCGGCCTCAAAGTTGTGCTGCGGGTCCAACCCGCGGGCTGGGAAGTGCCGCCCGACGCCTTTTTCCAAAACAACTTCTTTCTCCTGCCCAAACTGGTTGAGGTCGTGCGTGAGCGGCTGCGCGCGGGCGGCGCGCGCTTCCTGGTGGACGTTTATTGTGGCGTGGGCTTCTTCAGCTTGGAGTTGGCTGGCTTGGTGGAACGCTTCGTCGGCGTCGAGTTGGATCAAGGCGCGGTCAAGGCTGCCCGGCGCAACGCCGCCGCCCGCGCCACCGCCAACGGCCGATTCGTCATCGGCCGCGCCGAGGAGACCCTGGGTGGCCTCTTGGCGCAGGCGCCCGCCCAACAGACGGCGGTCATCCTGGACCCGCCCCGCGCCGGGTCCGCGCCGGTCATTCTGGCGCGGCTCCGACAGGCACGGCCCGCGCAGGTTCTATATGTGTCCTGCCACCCAGCCACGCTGGCGCGAGACTTGAACGTTCTCTGCGCCGGGGGGGTCTATGAACTGATGCAAGTAGTGCCTTTGGACATGTTTCCACAGACCCAGCACGTCGAATGCGTGGCCGACGCCCGGGCCGTTGGCCAGCCCCAGACCACGGCACCGGTGCCCGCCCCAGCCGCCGCGGCCGAGTCTTTTTCAAATTAGCCTTGCCAAGCCGCCTTGGTTGGGGTCAACTCTGCGCGGCGCAACGCGGATTATGGAGAATCAGGAAAGATCGCCCCTCGGATTCGTGCAGAACCGGATGCCCTGGCTGGTTCTGGCCGGCGCGTTGATCGTTTATCTGCTCACGCTCAACCACTGGGTCCGCTTGGAGGGCCTGCCCCAGGTGGCCAGGATTCCCGGCTGGGACTGGATGCCCGTCAGCTACACGCCCCTCCTGGACGCGCTCTGCTACCCGCTCCGTTGGCTGCCCCCGGCCTGGCAGCCGCTCGCCCTGAACGTTCTGACCGCGCTGTTGGCCGCCCTCACCCTCGCCCTCCTGGCCCGCACGGTGGCCCTGCTGCCTTATGACCGAACCGCCGATGAACGGGCGCGCGAACGCAGTGAATTCTCGCTCTTGAGCACCTCCAAGGCGTGGATTCCCCCGCTGCTGGCGGTGCTGCTCTGCGGGCTCCAACGCGCTTTCTGGGAGCACGCCACCGCCATGACGGGCGCCATGCTGAACCTGCTGCTGCAGGCTTACATCATCCGCTGCCTGGTTGAGTTCAGATTGACCGAGCGCGACAGTTGGCTCTACCGCGCCGCCTTGGTCTTTGGCCTGGCCATGACCAACCACTACGGCATGATTCCCTTGTTGCCCTGCTTCCTGGTCGCCGTGCTGTGGGTCAAAGGCTTTGAATTCTGGCATCTGCGCTTTATCGGACGCCTGCTGGCTTGGGGTTTGGCGGGCTTGCTGGCCTACTTCCTCCTGCCGTTGGCGGCGCTTGTCTCCGGCCACGACGGCACGCACTTCTGGGAGCTTGTGCGGGCCATCCTGCTCAAGCAGAAGTACCTGGCGGGCACCGTTCCGCCATTCGTTGTGCTGATCCTGTCCTTCACTTCGCTCTTGCCGCTGCTGGTCCGCGGCATTCGCTGGCCTTCGCACCTCGGGGACACGCTCGTGGCCGCGGGCACGTTGACCAGGCTCACCACGCGGGCGGTGTATGGCCTGATTCTGGTCATGGCCTTTTTGATCTTTTTGGAGGCCAAGTTCATCAGCAAAGGGACGCCGCCGGCGCTGGTGCCCGGCCGGCCTTTTCTGTTCTACTACTACGTAGTTGCGATTTACGGGGCCTATGCGCTCGGCTACTTTTTGCTCCTGTTCAGGGGCCACGAATCCAGGCCCTGGCAGCGGCGTTCGCTCACAGCCAGCTTCCTGAGCAAGGCTCTCGGCGCCGCCGTCCTGCTGGCCCTGGTGGCAGCGCCCGCCGCGCTGGTGTGGATGAATCTGCCCCTGGTGCGCAGCAACAATGGCCTGGCGCTGGCCCGGTTCGCCAAGCTGACCCTCCGGAGCCTGCCCGGCGGTCCGGCGTACCTCCTCAATGACGATTTTCACGAACTCTGCGTGGTGGAAGCCGCCTTGCGCCGGGAGCGCGGCAGCCATTCCTACGTCATGGTCCACACCGGCCTGCTTGGGTGCCCTGGCTACTACGAGCAATTGGCCCAACGCTACCCGCAATGCTCGCCGCTGTTGACCAACCTGCCCCGCGGCGCCGCCTTCATCGAAAGCGGCCTTCAGGCTTGGCTGCTTACCCGCTTGGCCGTCTCCAACCAAGTCTATTACCTCCATCCCAGCATGGGCTATTTCTTCGAGACCCTCTACCCGGAGCCGCACGGCTTCGCGCTGCGGATGAGGTTGATCCCCACCAACGCCGTGGCGCCCCCGGAGCCCAGCGACGGGTTGCTGGCTGAGAATCAGCAGTTCTGGGACGGCGTCTGGCCTGAGCTTAACGAGATGTCACCCACCGCCCAGAACCAGCCTGCCGAACTGCGGATGATCAGTGAGCTCTCGGCCCGGGCCGTCAACTATTGGGGCGTGGTCCTGCAACGGGCCGGCCGCCTGGAGCCGGCCGCCAAGTGCTTCAGCCAGGCGCTGCGCCTCTATCCGGCCAACGCCGCCGCCAGTCTCAACCTCAAGTTCAACCAGCGGCTGCGCAAGACGCCGCTGGAGGCGGTGGACCTGATGCAGCCGCTGGCGGCTCAACCAGGATTCCGCACGCTGGATCAGCTCTTGCTTTACTGCGGCCCGATTGACGAGCCGGTTTGGTGTTTCAACCTCGGCCAAGTCTTCGCTCAAAGCGGCCTTTACCGCCAGGCCCTCCTCCAATTCCAGCGCCTTTACAAGCTCTATCCCGATAACCAAACGGCCCGGGTGTGGTGCGAGAACATGTCCGCGATGACTCATTTCAGCCTGGGCAACCGGCAGGCCGCCGAGCGCATGGCCTTGGACCTTCAGCGCCGGTTCCCCCGCGAGGAAAGCGTGCTCGAAACCCTGGCGCAAATGTACATCCTCTCCGGCCGGCTGACCAACGCCCTGCAGGCCATTGATCAACAGCTCCAACTCAATCCTACCAACCAGTTCGCCTTGCTCAACAAGGCCTACCTCAGCATCCAGGTCAAGGCCTTCGACCAAGCCATCCCGCCCCTGGACAAGCTGCTCCAGGCGCAACCGGGCTTGCCCGCGGCGCTGATGAATCGCGCCATTGCCTACCTCCAGTTGGGCCAGCTCGACCAAGCCCAGCGCGACTACGAGGTCGTGCGCAAGCAGTGGCCCACCAATTACGCCGTCTATTACGGTTTGGCCGAGATCGCTTCCCGCCGCAAGGACAACGCGGAAGCCTTCGCCAACTACCAGCAGTACCTCAAATACGGCCTGACCAATTCCGCCGAGTACAAGCGGGTCGCCGAGCGCGTCCAGCAACTCAAGGCGGCGGGCTTTCGGTGAGATTCCCGTTCAACGTCTATCTGCTGGCCCTTGGCGGCGGCGGCCTCGCCACCCTGCTGGCCCTGCCTTGGTGGCGCGCTTGGTGCCGCCGATCCGGTTTGGTTGACGAGCCGGGCCACCGCAAAACCCACGCGCTGCCAATCCCTTTGGCGGGCGGCCTGGCCGTCTTCACCGGACTGTGCGCCACCGCTTGTTTGGGCGCGGTGGCCGTGTGGGCCAATTGGCTTTCGCCGGCGGCGCTGCTGCCGCTCAGTCACGGGCTGAGCCGGCGCGGCCTGCAACTGGCGGCCATCATTGCGGGCGCGCTGGGGATGCTCATTTTGGGCTGGTTCGACGACAAATACGAACTGCGCGCCGCCCCGAAGCTTGCCGGCCAATTGCTCGTCGCCTCGCTGGTCGCCGCCAGCGGCGTGCGGATCACCCTCTTCGTGCACAGCGTTCTGTTCAGCTACCTGATCACGCTCTTGTGGATCCTCACCGTGGCCAATGCCTTCAACTTCATGGACAACATGAACGGCCTCTGCGCCGGCCTGGGCGCCATTGGCGCCTGGTGTTTCGCCTGCCGGGCGGCGGTGGCCGGCCAATACCTCGTCGCCCTCTTCGCCTTCCTCATCTGCGGAGCGCTGCTGGGCTTTTTGCCTTACAATTTTCCCCGCGCCAGCGCCTTTCTGGGCGACGCGGGCAGCCACCTGGTGGGCTACCTCCTGGCGGTGCTGGCCATCCTGCCGCACTTTTACACGCCCGACAACCGGTCCGTGCTGGCCGTGCTCAGTCCGTTGTTGATCCTCGCGGTGCCGCTGGGCGATCTGGTTTGGGTCGTGTGGATGCGCTGGCGGCTGGGCCAGCCTGTCCACGTCGGGGACACCAACCACTTGTCCCACCGGTTGGTGCGACGCGGCTGGTCGCCCACCCGCGCCGTGCTTTTCATCTGGCTGCTGGCGGCCTGCTCCGGCAGCCTGGCGCTGTGGTTGTGGTGAGAGCCAGCCGCCTGGTCGCTGTCCGCGCGGGGCGCGCATTGGCCCTCCGAACGCGACTTCACTCTCTGGCTAGCACGACCCACAAGCCGGAGGTGGTGACGCGCGTGTCAGGAGTGTCAAAGGAGCGGCTGGCGGCACGGCGCCAAGCCGTCCGCCCAATTACATCTTCATCCTCGCCGACGATCCTGGGCTGGAAAGACTTGAACTGCCAAGGGTCTGAGTTCTATGGGACGCCGAACGCGGACTACGACCCGGCCAAGGCCGTGCGTTCAAGGTGGGAGTTGAAGGAAGCCATGTTTTGAGGACTACTTGCGGGACATTTTGGAGCACCCCGAGGCTGCCATCGCTTTTGTAGAGGCTGTGCCCTCAGCGGCGGCAATGGCTCAAGACAAGCGGACGTACCTGGCTGTGATCCGGGCGCTGGAAGTCATTGGCGAAGCCGCCAAGCAGATTCCTCCCGCCGAGCGCGCGAAATACCCCGAGCTACCCTGGCACGCCATGGCCCGGATGCGTGACAAGGTGATTCACCACTGCTTCGGCGTGGACCCGCAGGTGGTTTGGGAGACCGTGCACACCGATTTGCCCCCGCTTCGTGCCAGCGTCGCCAGAATCCTCCAAGGATTGGCCGCGGCCTGCTGAGGCAGGCCGGCAGGTTTGGAGCGCTGGAGCTTGCGGCTACTTTCGCCCGCTCCAAGACCACCAAAAAGCGCCAACAAGCCGGCGCACGCCAAACGCTTGGCGCCTGCCAGAGCCTGAGCCCTTTGGTGGCCGCGCGCGGCAAGGGGTGAGGTTCGGCCCAAAGACGCTCTACCACTTGAGCGCAGCGCGCACGGCTTGGCCGGCCAGGTTCACAACGCTGCTGGGGAAGATGCCCAGCCACAACATGCCGGCGATGCAAGCGTAGAGCAGCCAGCGCATCGGCCGAGGGACCTCGATGGCCGAGACAGCCGGAGCAGCCGGCAGCCAGTAGATGGCCCGGATGACGCCGAAATAGTAGTAGAGCGAAATCACAATCCCCACCAGCGCCACGCCCAGCAGCGCGTAAGCCCCAGGGATCGCTGCCGCCCCCAGGACCACCGATTTGAGCAACAGGAACTTGCCGAAGAAACCAGCCAAGGGCGGCACTCCTGCCAGCGAAACCATCGCCAGCGCCAGGCTCGCGCCCAGCAATGGCGAACGCCGGTGCAGCCCGGCCAGCGCGCCCAGGTCCTCATCGTCCACCCCGCGCAGCGCCACGCAGATGACGGCGAACGCCGCCACCATCGTGAAGAGATAGCCCGACAGGTGGTAAAGGACCGCCGCCGCGCCGTCGGCGCTCCAGGCGGTCACGCCCAAGAGCAGGTAGCCGGCATGGGCGATGCTCGAGTAACCGAGCAGCCGTTTGAGATTTCGCTGGGGGATGGCGCAAAGATTCCCGTAAAGGATCGTCAGCGCCGCCACGACCGCCAGCAGTTTTGCCCAATGAACCGTGACGCTGGGCGCGGCCAGGTGGAGCACCCGCAAAAGCAGGACGAAGCCCGCGGCCTTCGACCCCACCGCCAGAAAAGCCGTCGCGGGCGCCGGCGCGCCCTGATAAACGTCAGGCGCCCAGACCTGGAACGGCACGGCCGCGATCTTGAAAGCCAGCCCCGCAAACACCAGCAGCAGCCCCAGGCACAAGAGTCCACCGGTCGGCGACACGGTGGCGGACGTGGCGGCCAGTTGAGTGAAGTTGAGCGTGCCCGCGCCGCCGTACACCAGCGCGATGCCGTAAACCAGGAACGCCGACGCGACCGCGCCGAGCACGAGGTACTTGACGCCCGCTTCCAACGACCTGGCCCGGCCGCGTTGAAAACTCGTCAGCACGTAGAACGTCACGGTGATCAGCTCCAGCGAGACGAACAGCAGGCAGAAATCGTTCGCGCTGGCCGCGAACATCATCCCGGCCAGCGCAAAGAGCGCCAGCGCGTAGAACTCCGCGACGCCGCCGGCGAAGCGGTCGGCAAACTCGACGGACATCAGCAGCACCAGCGACGCGCCCACCAGGAAGAACCGCTTGAAAAAGAGGGCCAACTCGTCCAGCACGTACATCCCGCCAAAGGCGGCCTGCGCCTCCGGCAGCGTGATCGCGAAACTGCCCAGCAAGATCAGGCCGAGGGCGGCCGCGGCCGCGTAACCCAGGCGGCGCTTTTGCTTTGAAGGCGTCCACAAGTCCAGCAGCAACAGCGCCAGCCCGCTGGCCACGACCGCAGCCTCCAAGCTTATGACGGCTAGATCGTTCACGAGGTGTGATCGCGCAGAAGTTCCTCGACAGTATCAATCGAAGCTGACGTCAGAATGCTGACCGACTGCGACCGCGCGAAGCGTTTGGAGGGCGGCGGCTTGCCGGCGCTTTTGGACCTTTCCCGGCTGAAAGCGGGAGCAAGCTCCACGCACTCCAGACGCTTCGCGCCAGCCGTCGCCAGCCCCATTTTCATGGCTTGTGCCGCCCCGTGCGGCATGTGGTCTGACCCGAAAATGAGGTGTGCTATCCCCCCACGCCCGCAATTGAAGATCGAACATCGAACATCGAACATTGAACACTGAATGCCCCACCGACGCCGCCAGTGTGATTCGACGTTCGATGTTCGGTGTTCGATGTTCGTTTTGGCCCTTGTAGGCTTCTTGGACGGACGGCTTGGGCCGGCCAAGCGGCGCTCGGTTTGCCAGGTGACCGCCCGAACGATTTGGGCGGCGCTGGGCTGGATTTTGTCCGTCAGCCAGCCGGGAAAACAGCCGAACAAGAGCAGGCTGGCCAGCAACAGGGCGTACGGCAGCTTGGGCCACCAGCCCGGCGCGTCGGGCACGGTGGCCCACCGCTCGGGCAGCGGGCCGTGCAGAATGCTCCGCACCGCCCGGAGCATATAGACCGCGCCAATGACCATCGCGCCCCAGGCCGCCAGCGCGACCACGACCGGGTAGCGGCCCCAAGCCCCGAAAAACACCAGCGCCTCCCCGGGGAAATTGGCGAAGCCAGGCAAACCGCACCCGGCCAGCGCCGCCATAATCAGCGCCGCGCCGATGAACGGCAGCCGCCGCAACAAGCCGCCCATTTGCCCCAGGTTCAGCGTGCCGGTCTGCCGCAGCAGATAGCCGCTCAAGGCGAACGACAACGCCGCCAGCAGCCCGTGCGCCACCATCACCACCGCCGCCCCCGTGACCCCAATCACGCTCAAGCTGGCGATGCCCAGAAAGGCGAACCCCATGTGGGCCACGCTGGAGTTGCCGAGCAGCAGGTTCAAATCCTTTTGCCGCAGCGCCACCAGCCCGCAGTAAAGCACGTTGCCCAGGCACAGGAATGCCAGCACGTAGAGCCAGTTTTGCGCCCCAATCGGCAGCAGCGGCAGCGCCACCCGCAGCAAGCCGTAAAGGCCGAACTTCTTCAACGCCCCGGCGTGGAGCATGGCGGTGGCAGTGGGAGCCGCCGCGTAGCCCACCGGCGCCCAAGTGTGAAAGGGCCAGAGCGACGCCAAAATGCCAAAACCGAACATGAGCAGCGGGAAGAGGGCGTTCTGGGCGCTGGCCGGGATGCCGCTCCGAGCCGTCTGCCGGGCCAACGCAACCAGGTCAAACGTCCGCGCCCCGGTCTGCACGTAAAGGCCCAGCAGACCGAGCAGGGCCAGCAAAGCCCCGACGCTCAGGTAGAGGGTCACCTTGAAGGTGGCGTAGTTCTTGTTTTCGCCCCGGCCCCAAACGCCGATCATGATGAACGTCGGCACCAAGGCCAGTTCATGGAAGAAATAGAGGAAGAACAAGTCCCACGAGGCAAAGGCGCCCAGGATGCCGCCGGTCATGGTCAGCAGCAGGAAATAGTATTGTTTCTGCCGTTCCTTGATCTCGCGCGAGACGCACGCCGCGGCGAACGCCACGATGGCGCTCATCAGGATCAGCCCCAGGTTGAGGCCGTCCACGCCCACGTGATAACTGATGCCCAAGGCGGGCACCCAGGCGGCGCGTTGTTCAAACTGCAAGCCCGCGGCCCCGCTGTCAAAAAGCACGAACAGCCGCCCCGCCGCCGCCAGCGAGAGCAGCGTGGCCAGCAGCGCCACCAGGCGAATGAGGAACTGGTAGTTGCGCGGGATGAGCGCCACCAGCACCGCCGCCGCCAGGGGACAAAGGATGATGAAGTCGAGGCCGGTCATGGGCGGACGCCCGGGAAGGGCGGTTTGTCATTGACACCCCACTTCAGTGGGGTGTGGAAGCGTGGGAGCGGGGCGCCAACCGTTTCAACGCTTTCCAACCCGCAAGCGATCCCGCCGCGCGAAACTGCTGGGACGGTTCCACCGTCGCGACCGCTGCCGAACACCCCGCTAGAGCGGGGTGTCAATGAGAAAACCGAGCACGCTGCGAAGAGACGTTGCCCTCGACTCTCCTTCTTCGCGCGTTCTTTGCGTCGTTGCGTCATGGCGTCTTTGCCTTTATCTGCTCAAGTCAACATCAGGTAGAGGATCAGCGCCAGCCCAGCGACGAACCAAAGCGCGTAGGTTTGCAGGTTCCCGGTCTGGGCCAGGCGCAACAGCCGGCCCGCCAGCTCAATCGCGCTGTGCGTGCCCCTGACCAGAACGCCGGCGAGGATCCACTGGTCAACCGCGTCGGCCAGGCGCGCGGCGGTTTCCTGCGTCAACGCGATGAGCCGCCGGTAAAGCGCGTCGAAGTAGAGGCGGTTGTAGAGCGCGCCCGCCGCGGCGCCAAGCCTCGTCGGCAAGGGGTCTTGAGCACGGTGGCGATAGCACGCCCAAGCCGCGGCGAAGCCCGCCAGTGTGGCCGCCAACCCAAGGCTGGCCGCCACGAAGGCCTCGTGAAAAGGGGCCAGGAGTTGGCGCGGCCAAGCCACCGCTTCCGCCCGGCGCCACGGCTCGAATTGTTGGCCGTAAAGGTGGTCAAGGCCCCAGAAGCCGCCAAGGACCGTAGCGAGCGCCAGCACAAGCAACGGAAGGGTGATGACCGCCGGCGATTCATGCGCCTGATCGGGGGCTTGGGATTTGACCGGGCTGGCAAAGGCCACGAAGACCAGACGGAACATGTAAAACGCGGTCAAGCCTGCCACCAGCACAGCCACGATGAACAGGGCCAGGTTCTGGCGCCATGCCGCCGCCAGGATTTCGTCCTTGCTGTAAAACCCGCTCAACGGAGGCACGCCGCACAAGGCCAGCGTGGCTGCCACGAAGGTCCAATAAGTGACCGGCATTTTGCGGCGCAGGCCACCCATTTTCCAAATATCCTGTTCGTGGTGCAGCGCAAGGATGACCGAGCCGGCGCCCAGAAACAGGAGCGCCTTGAAAAAGGCATGGGTGGTCAGGTGATACATCGCCGGGGCCGGGTTGTGGCTCTGGCGGCTCAAGCCAACCGCCATCACCATGTAGCCCAGTTGCGAGAGCGTCGAGTAGGCCAGAATGCGCTTGATGTCGTTTTGTTGCACCGCCATCAAGGCCGCCAGCAGCGCCGTGGTGGCGCCAATCCACGCGATCACTTCCAAGGCCCACGAACCCGGCGCCGCCAACAGGTAAAACACCCGGCAGAGCATGAACACGCCCGCCGCCACCATCGTCGCCGCGTGGATGAGCGCGCTGACCGGCGTGGGGCCTTCCATCGCGTCGGGCAGCCAGACGTGGAGGGGAAATTGGGCCGACTTGGCCATCGCCCCGCAGAAGATCAGCAGGCCGACGGCGGTGGCCAGAGTGCCGAGGGCCTGCGGACTGGCCGCCAGCACCCGCTCCTGCTCGCGGAAGTTGACCGAGCCGAGCGCAGCCCACACCGTCAGAATGCCCAACAGGAAGCCGTAATCGCCCAAGCGGTTGGTCAGCATGGCCTTCTTGGCGGCCTCGGCGGCCGCCGGCCGCTCGTACCAGAAACCGATGAGCAGGTAGCTGGAGAGGCCGACCAACTCCCAAAAGACGAAAAGCAGCACGAAGTTGTTGGCCACCACAATCCCCTCCATCGCAAACGTGAACAGGCTCAAGCCGGCGAAGTAGCGCCCCAGGCCGCGGTCTTCGCGCATGTAGCCGTAGGAATAAACGTGGATCACCGCGGCCACCCCGGTCACCACCAACAACATCAACCGGCTCAGCCCATCGAGCCGAAGCCCCAAATCCACCCGCAGGCTGACGCCGCCGGCCTCCACCGCCAGCCAGGTGAAAGCGGTCTCACCGCCGGCGCGAGTGGCAAAGAGCGTGGCGGTCAGGCCGAACGCGGCCAGGACCGCCCCGATGGAGAGCCGGGCGCTGGCGCCGCGGTTTCTAAGGGTAAAGAGCGTGATGCCACCCGCCGCGAGCAACGGCAGCAGCACGGCCAGCCACAGGCAAAAGGCTTGCCAAAGAGCCAATGACCATCGAGTGCTCATCGCTCAGAGCCGCAGCGAGGTCAGGTCCTCCACGTGGGCGGTCTGGCGCTGGCGATATAGCGCGACGATTAGCGCCAGGCCAACCGCCACTTCCGCGGCCGCGACCGTGATGATGAAGAAGACCATCACCTGCCCGTTGAGGTCGTGCCGGAACCGTGAGAAGGCCACCAGCGCCAGGTTGGCCGCGTTCAACATCAGCTCCAGCGACATATAGATGATGAGCAGGTTCCGGCGCGTGAGCACGCCCAGCAGCCCCAAGCTGAACAGCAAGACGCTGACCACCAAGTAATGTCCCAGGCCCACGGTCATTGGCGATTGGCGATTTAGCTCACCTCAGAGGACGCGGAGCGCTTGGAGTGCGGGAGCTTGCTCCCGCTTTTGTGCGCGCCGGGACCAGCCGAAAGCGCCGGCAAGCCGGCGCACTCCAAACGCTTCGCGCCCGGCACTGCCTTGCTTCTCTCTGTCTCCTCTGTCTCCCCCGTGGCTCATCTCAGTTCTTTCTTGCTCAGCAAGACCACCCCCACCATGGCGACCACCAGCAGGAGGCCCACTATCTCAAAGGGCAGGAGGTATTGTTTGAACAGCAGCTCCCCGAGCGGCCCGGTGGCCCCCTCGGCAACCGGCCCCGACGGGCCTAGATTGGGCCAGGAGTGGAGCACCGTGGCGGTGGCCATGACCGCGATGGCAGCGGCGGCAACGACGCCCGTGCCCACCGCGAACAGTTTGAGCCGCCGGCGCTCTTCGGCTCTGAGGTCCAACACCATGATGACGAACAGGAACAACACCATCACCGCCCCCGCGTACACCAGCACCTGCACTGCCGCCAGAAAGAACGCCTGCAGCAAGACGAACAGCCCGGCCAGCGACACGATCGTGAGCACCAGGAACATCGCGCTGGTGACCGGGTTGCGGCTCAAGGGGTTGAGCACCACCAGGAAACCGCACAGCAGCGTCAGCGCCGCAAAGACGTAGAACAGGATGTCGGACATCAGCGCTCCAGGTTAGCGCCGCCCGGCGAGGCTGCCGAGCGAAATGGGTTGCAGGCTTCTTGCGCGGCTGCCTCCGCCGCCAAGTGTTTCCACTTGCCGATACGGTCCTGATGAATTCCCCCCAGGGCGAGCAGTTTCTCCTTGTCGTAAATCACTTCCTGGCGGCTGGCGCCAACCAGCGAGTAGTCGCGCCGCAGGAAGATGGCCTCCTCGGGGCAGACCTCCTGGCAATACCCGCAGAAGATGCAGCGGAGCATGTCGATCTCGAACTCACGGGGCGCTTTCTCGACGTTGCCCGCCGCGGGATTGGGTGCCGGCCCCGGCGGCGTGATCCGGATCGCCTTGGGCGGGCACACAAACTCGCACAGTTGGCAAGACACGCACTTGGCACGCCCATCCTGGTCCCTCACCAAGTAAGGCGCGCCGCGATAGCCCGCCGGCACCACCCAGCGCTGTTCCGGGTACTGCATCGTCACCTTGCGCTTGAAAAAGTGGCGCAACGTCACGCGGAAGCCGCCGATAATGGCCGGCAGGTAAAGCCGCTCCGGCCAGGTTAGCTCAGGGCGTTTGAGGAGCATTTTAAGTGGGGGGTGAGGAATGCGGAGTGCGGAGTAAGACGATTGCCGATTGCCGATGGCCAATTGCCAATTGCATGGAAGTCCGGTTCAATCCGTGTTTCATCCGCGTTTCATCCGTGGCTAAACTCCTCCTTCTCGTTAGCTTCGCAGCCACAGCACGGCGGCGGTGGCGACGATGTTAGCCAGGGCCAGCGGCACGAGCCGCTTCCAGCCCAGGGCCATCAA